>ENA-OPSW01001059-OPSW01001059.1-human-gut-metagenome-genome-assembly--contig:-NODE-1059-length-18073-cov-4.424409_pt1 | contig 18073 bp, 15 predicted proteins | sample MGYA00241463_ERZ501918 | MGnify/ENA primary metagenome ERZ501918 (study PRJEB25962, sample SAMEA2042443) | human gut metagenome | biome: human gut; feature: human-associated habitat; material: faeces... | reverse complement strand
CTCCATCGCCAAGAAGATCGAAGATACGCTGGATTACCCCGGCCAGATCAAGGTCAACGTCATCCGCGAGAGCCGCGCTGTCGAGTACGCAAAGTAAAAACCGGACAAGGCCGCTGCCGTTTGCAGGCAGCGGCCTTGTTTTTTGCCCGGAAGCATGATATCATGAACAAAAAGGCCCTGCCGGTCTGGGGCGGCGGGGACGGATGCAGCGTGAAAGGAACCGATCAAGATGAAACACTGGAAGAATCTGCTTGTCTGCCTGCTGGCTGGGGTGCTGGCGCTTGGTGTGCTTACGGCCTGCAGCGGGCTGGGGAGCGTGAACACCGGCACGGACGCTGAAAAAGCCGCAGAGCTGGCGCAGCAGCTGGGCGTTGCCCATACACAGGAGCTGGATAACACGGCCAAAGCGGTGGCAGAATGGTTTGTACAGGAACCGGACAGCCTGCGGGTCAGCGGCCTGGATCTGGTGTACACCGTGGCGCTGGATGCGGACAACAACATGAGCCATACGGATGATCTGAACGCCTTCCTATACTGGTCCGGGTGCTATGGTGTCCCGGAGGATGTAACGGTGGCGCTCCTGCTGGATGACAGCGCGGCCATGACGGCCCAGCTGTATGCGCCGCAGGCCGACAGCGCAGCGGCAGAGCTGCTGAAGGACGCGGCCGGTCACAGCGAATTGGGCGCGGCCTTCATCGACTACAACGGCACCGCCTATGTCGTGGCAGTGTTCCGGTAAGCACAGGCGATCAAAGGGACGTTCCGTGGAACGTCCTTTTTTGTCTGTCACAGAAAATGAACTTGACTTAAAGTGCGCTTCAAGTTTTACGATCGAAAAGACAGGAACGCGTGTTGAAACCTTAGCAGAACAACAAAATGCAAAAAGCCCAGAGCGATACCGCTCCAGGCTCCTTTGTCTGTATGTACATATCATATGTATAATGTCCGGGGCGGATATTGTCAAGGGAAGTGAACGGGTTTTATCTCTAGGTGCCCACCGATTCATCTTGTTTGGCGTTTTGCATCCACCGCACCAGCGCTTCGGCGTCCTGTTTGCCTTTGGCGTACATTTTTTCAAGGCCGGCGCGGTTCTTGGTCAGGGTGGACATTCCCTCGGTGCTGTCCGGGGCGATGATGCAGACAAGGCCCTGTCGCTCCAGCTCCTGCGCCCGCTGGACAGCCGTGTTGTACCGCCATGCCCGGCGGCGCAGCCCCTCGGCTGCAGCGGGGTAATGCGACTGCAGCAGGTGTGCCAGATGCTTGTCCCGGGCATCACTACGCACCAGCCCGATGGGCTTGGTCAGGATGAGAGCCACCCGGTCGCAGCCGTGGGCAAAGGCCCATTCCAGCGGGACGGGGTCGGCCAGGCCGCCATCAAAATAAGGCACGCCGTCGATGACGCAGGGCTGGTCGATGACCGGGATGCAGCAGGACGCCATGAGGATGCGGTAGTCGTCCGGGTGGAGGTCTGCCTTGGTGAAATACTGCGCCTCGCCGTTCTGTGCATTAGCGGCCACCACGCAGAGCTCTGCCGGGCTGCGGGCAAGCGCCGCATAATCCAGCGGATTCTCGCCGCCTGCATTGCTGAGGGTGCCGTAGACATAGCTCAGATCGAGATAGGAGTGCTTGCGGATGAGGTTGTGCACGCTCATGTACTCCCTGCGGAAGGAGTATTCATCGTAAAAGGGCTTGTTCCGCCCATGCTGGCCTGCCAGATAGGACGCCATATTGGCGCTGCCCGCCGAAACGCCGATGCAGAGATCGAAGCGGAGGTCCTCCTCCAGGCAGCGGTCCAGCACGCCAGCGCCGTAAATGCCCCGCAGGCCGCCACCCACATCGATGACACCGTATTTCATGGTCTGTTCCTCCATCGTTTCATTCCATTTTCCTCCCAGTATAACGGGACGGCGGGAAATACTCATTGAGCAAACGGCGGGATCTGATGCAATTTGCGGCAGAAAGCAGGATCTGCCGCAATGGGGCAGAAGCCGGACACGCACAGCCCAGTACCACCCTTGCGACCTACACGCAGGTCTATGACAAGCGGCGCAAAGAGATTCGCAACCAGATGAGCAAAGAACTGTATGAATGAGCAAAAAAGAAGCACGAAGACCGGAACCTTCGTGCTTTTTTGGTGGGCCAGCCAGGACTTGAACCCGGGACCAAGCGGTTATGAGCCGCCAGCTCTGACCAACTGAGCTACTAGCCCGCAGAGCGCCGCAGCGCTATTATTTAGTATAACAAATTCTGCGGCAAATGAAAAGCCCCTTTGCCCGCAAAAATCACCGGGTGCGGTGGGCGTCCAGCTTCTGGGCCATGAATTCGTCCAGCATCTCCTGCGGGAACAGCGGCTCCTTGTAGCCAAAGGCCTCCCGGATGAAGATCAGGGTGACCACGGTCTGGCGGCCGGGGTCCAGCCGCAGGGTGTACAGGGTGTCCAGCGGCTGCTGGGTGGGCTGGTGCAGGGTCAGGTGCAGCAAAAAGCCGCCGTCCCGCTCCCGGTGGCAGTCGTAGACGAACACGTCGGAGTCGTTGTGTTCGTCCAGCCGGTCGAAGCACTCGTCCAGTGCAAGGTCGGTGCGGAATTCGGACAGCCCGGCCGGGCCGTACTGACTGCGGCGGCCGTTTTCCCGCCGGGAGAGCAGAAACACGATCACGCCCAGCACGGCGGCCAGCAGGACGATGGAAACAACAGCGTTCATGGAAAACCTCCGGAATAGTTTTCCTTATTGTAACACAACCTGCGCGGTTTTGTGCTATAATATTTTTAATTCTTTGAAAAATTCAGCAGGCCCGCTGCACGCTGCACCGGGCGGGAGGAACGCAATGAAGCTCAAATTCACACGCAAGACCTGGTACTTCTTTCTGCTGGCCGCAGCGGCGGTTTCCATGCTGGGCGGCTTTGCCGTGCTGGGCGGCATGGACTTTTCAGCGCTGGAACTGGTGGCGTTCTGCCTGACCGGCATCGCAGTGCTGTTTCTGGCGGCGCAAAAGGGCGCACCGGCAAGGGAAAAGCGCAACTACACCGGCGTGTTCGTGGTGCTGATGCTCAGTAAGCTGGCGGCCGGCGGCTGGGCAGGCGATATCTGCTCGGCGCTGGTGTGGCCTGCCTTGCTGGCAACGGAGTACGAGCGCGGCAGACCCATCCAGCGGCAGCTGCAGTTGGTGAGCGCCGCCGAGGTGCTGCGCACGGTGTTCTGGCTGCTCACCCGCTATGCGGGCATGGCCGGGCTTGCCTTCTGGACGAACCTGCTGTTCGTGCTGCTGGCCTGTGCCCGCGGCTGGGCGGCGCTGACCCTGTATAAATTGCAGGAGGAAGAGCTGTGACCCGGCGCAGCCGGAAAAAGACAGGACGCAAAAACCGCCGCATGGGGCGGCGCACCTTTCTGCTGGGAGCCGGGGCAGCAGCCTGCGTGGCCGCAGGGCTGTACCTGCGCCGGGGCACTTCCCCTGCGGCCGCCGACAGCACTCCGGAACCCCCGGCAGACCACAACCCGGCGCTGCCTGCCGGAGAGTGGCGAGCCGTGTGGGTGAGCTATCTGGAATGGGCCGCCATGGACTTTTCCACGGAGGATGCCTTCCGCGCCGGAGTGGTGCAGCTGCTGGACAACTGTACCGGACTGGGGCTGAACACAGTCCTGGCCCAGGTGCGCCCCTTCGGGGATGCGCTGTACCGCAGCAGTCTGTTCCCATGGAGCCATCTGTGCACCGGCGTGCAGGGGCAGGACCCGGGCTTTGACCCGCTGGACGTGCTGCTGCAGGAAGCCCACACCCGGGGCATCTCGGTGGAAGCGTGGGTCAACCCCTACCGCCTGCGCTCCTCGGCAGCCATGCCGCCGAACCTTGCGGACAGCAATCTGGCCAACACCCACCCGGAGTGGGTGTGCACGGTGGACGGGGGCCTTTACCTGAACCCCGCCGAGCCTGCCGCCGCCGACTATGTGGTGCAGGGCGTGGCCGAGCTGGTGCAGAACTACGCAGTGGACGGCATCCACTTTGACGATTACTTCTACCCTACCACCGATGAGAGCATCGACGCGGCGCAGTTTGCGGCGTCCGGGGCGGGAAATCTTGCCGCGTGGCGGCGGGAAAATGTGACCGCACTGGTGCGGGCCGTGCACGACACGGTGAAAGCGGCGGACCCTACCCTGCGGTTCGGCATCAGCCCCCAGGGCAACCCGGACAACGACGAAAACCAGCAGTACAGCGATGTGACCGGCTGGCTGGCGTCCGGCGGCGGGGATGCGGTGGTCGATTATCTGTGCCCGCAGGTGTACTGGGGGCAGGGCTTTGCCCTGCACAACGGCAGCACCCGCTTTGCCTTTGAGAACATCGTGCCCGCATGGCTCGCCTATCCCCGCGCGGCGGACGTGGCCCTGTATTTCGGGCTGGGAGCCTACCGTGTGGGAGTGGGCGACGGCGGCAGCAACGAAAACAGCCTGTCGGACTGGAGCACCGGCCGTGCGCTGGCCGACCAGGTGGCCTTTCTGCGGGAGCAGGGAGCCGGGGGCTGGGCCCTGTACCGGTACGGTTCGCTGTTCGGGCCGGAGCAGACTTCCCTCGCCGCTGCCGAGTGTGGGGCACTGGCGGCCGCCGACGGCAAAGAAACTGCATGAAATCGGGCGGCAGCGCGCGCAAAAGCCGGGCAGCTCTCTTGTGCGGTGCTGCAAAATGCGGTATACTATACAGATGGACCCGGCCCTGCCGGAACCCGAAAAAACAGGAACATCAAACCCTTTGACAGGTTGAGGAAACGTTTATGAAAACGAAAAAACGCTTTTTGGCCGTTGTGCTGGCCGCCGCTCTGCTGGTGGCCGGTCTGACCGGCTGCAAGGACGCACTGCGCGGTGTGGCGCAGAAGATCTCCGGCAGCTCCGGCGAGGTGCAGGAAGAGGACACCACCCGCTGGGCGGATGCTACCGCAGACCCGCTGATCATTCAGGGCATTGCGGACGCTTCGGCAAAGTTTGACACTGCCATGGTGGACGGCACCCTGTACGCCGTGTTCAACGGCATCTGGAGCCGCCAGACCAACTATTTTGCGGCACCCACCGGCACGCTGACCGTCATGGCCTGCGGCACTGCCGAGGGTACCCAGAAGTTTAAGGTGGCGCTGTGGAAAAAGGTAGACGGCGGCGTGGAGTATGTGCCGGACAGCACCTACTACATCAAGACCGACGGCACCGACTACACCTGCACCATCTCCGGGCTGGACCCGGCGGCCATCTACCGCATGACCATTTCCTATGATTCCAGCCGTTACTACCTCTACGGTCTGCTCAAGGTGGAGGGCGTCGGCTGATGAATACACAACGCAAGAATTCGCTTTTGCTGCTGCTGTGCGCGTTTATCTGGGGCACGGCATTCGTGGCCCAGAGCGCCGGTTCCGGCATGGGCGCCTGCAGCTTTCTGGCCGGGCGCAGCTGGCTGGCGGTGCTGGTGCTGCTGCCCACGGTCAAGGTGTTTGACCTGGTGCGTCAGCGCAGCACCGGCACCACTGGGGCACCGAAAACGCCGGAGGAGCGCCGCTGCCTACGCAAGGCGAGCCTTGTGTGCGGCACGCTGCTGTTTGTGGCGTCGGCTGCCCAGCAGTTCGGCCTGACATTGAACCCCTCCACGGCCAAAGCAGGCTTCCTCACGGCGATGTATGTGGTGCTGGTGCCCATCTTCGGGCTGGCACTGGGCCGCCGCGGCAGCCCCCAGCTGTGGCTCAGCGTGGCCATCGCGGTGTGCGGGCTGTATCTGCTGTGCATGCAGAACGGCTTTGGCGGCGTGGAACGCAGCGACATGGTGCTGCTGCTGTGCGCCGTGCTGTTCAGTTTCCAGATCATGGCGGTGAACCATTATGGTCCGCAGGTGGATGGCGTGCGCCTGAGCCTGCGGCAGTTCTTTGTGGTGGCGGTGGAAAGCTCGGTGGCAGCGCTGCTGCTGGAGCACCCGGCCCCGGCGGAATTTGCCGTGAACGCGGTGCCTCTGCTGTACTGCGGCGTGATGTCCAGCGGCGTGGCCTACACGCTGCAGATTTTGGGCCAGCGGGATATGAACCCTGCCGTGGGCAGCCTGATCATGTGCCTGGAAAGCGTGTTCAGCGCACTGGGCGGCTGGGTGCTGCTGCATCAGAGCCTTTCCCCGCGCGAAGGCGTGGGCTGTGTGCTGATCTTTGCCGCCGTGGTGCTGGCCCAGCTGCCGGCCCCGCAGCGGGCAGAGCGTGCGTCCTGACGTGGCCGCACAAAAACCGGAAGTCCAGCTGCGCAGCGCGAGCGGCATCCAGTACGAGCTGTACCGCAAAAAGATCAAACAGCTGCATCTGCGGGTACGGGACAATGGCACCGTGATGGTCAGCATCCCGCTGCGCACCAGCCTGGAACAGGCGGACGCCTTTGTGTGCAAGAACGCACAGTGGATCCACGACACCCGGCAGAAAGTGATGGCAAAAGCGGCCCGCGACAATGCCGACCTGCCGGACAAGGAGACCGCACTGGCCTGTTTTACCGCCATGAGCGATCAGGTCTACCCGGCCTTTGCCGGGGTGCTGGGCGGCCAGAAACCCACCCTCAAAGTGCGCAGCATGACCACCCGCTGGGGCGTGTGCTGCCCCGGCAAAAAGCAGATCACCTTTGCGCTGCAGCTGTACAATATGCCGCCTGCGGCGCAGATCTATGTGGTGGTGCACGAATACTGCCACTTTTTGCAGGCCAACCACAGCCCGGCGTTCTGGGCCGAGGTGGCAAAGCTGCTGCCGGACTGGAAAGCCCGGCGGGAGCTATTGAAGAAGTAGAAACAGGAGGCAGACTTCCCTTGGAAAACGAAAAAAAGTCCGGCGGCGATAAATACTCCAAACTGGCCGGCAACACCCTCATCTTTGCCATTTCCAGCTTTTCGTCCAAACTGCTCACGCTGATCGTGCAGCCGTTCCTGACCTACGCCATGGCCGAGATCTCGGATCTGGGCCTGTCCAAGATCCTGAGCCAGTACGCGAACCTGCTCATCCCCTTTGTGTCCATGGGCATGTCCAACGCCATCATCCGCTTTGGCCTGGATAAAGGCAACAGCGAAAAGCAGGTGTTCACCAACGGCCTGCTCACCATTCTGGGCGGCTTTGGCATCCTGGTCCTGTGCTGGCCCATTGCACGGTTCCTGCCTGATATGGCCCAGTACGGCCTGCTCATTTACCTCTATGTGCTCATGAGCTGCCTGCGCACCCTGTGCACCCAGTTCGTGCGCAGCCGCCAGTGGAACAAGCTGGTGGCCGTGGACGGCGTGCTGTGCACCGTGGCCACCATGGCGTTCTATGTGCTGTACCTGGTGGGCTTCAAGTGGGGTGCCAACGGCTACCTGCTGGCCATCATCAGCGGCGATCTGGTCAGCGTGCTGTTCCTGATGGTCACCGGCAAGCTGTGGAATGATGTGGAGCTCAAGGGCATCAACAAGGACCTGTGGAAGCAGATGCTCCACTTCTCGCTGCCCATGATCCCGGCACAGATCAGCTTCTGGATCATCAACGCCTCCGACCTGTTCTTTGTGCGTGAGATGTGCAACGGGCTGGACGGCCGCGACGGCAACGCCTGGAGCGGCCTGCTGTCCACGGGCTACTTCCTGCCCACCATCCTCACCACGCTGGGCCTGATCTTCTACGACGCCTGGCAGCTTTCCGCTGTCACCGAGGAGGAGGGCCGGGCGCGGTTCTTCACCAAGATCTTCCGCACCTATTCCAGTGTGCTGTTCTGCTGTGCGGCGGGCATCATCTGGCTGTGCCGCCCGGTGATGCACGTCATGAAGTCCAACTACTACTATGCCTGGCACTTTGTGCCTTTCCTGGTGCTGGCCTCCACCTGCAGCTGCTTCAACCAGTTCATGAACAGCGTGTATGTGGTGACCAAAAAGTCCAGCCGCAGCATGGTCACCATGATGGCAGGCGCGATCAGCAACTGCGTCATGAACTACTTTTTCATCAAGTGGTGGGGCCCCATCGGTGCCACATACGCTTCCTTCCTGGGGCTGGCGCTGGTGTTCACCCTGCGCTCCATCGACGCAAACCGCATGATCCATATGCATGTGCATCCGGGCCGGGTGCTGCTGAACGTGGGTCTGCTGGTGTTCGAGGCCTTTGTGCTGCTGGCCGAGACCCCGCTGTACGGCCTGTGGACCGGCCTGATCACCGCAGTGGTCATCCTGATCAACTTTGCAGGCGTGTGGGCCATGGCCCGCGTTCTGCTGCCCCGTCTGCTGGGCCGCCGCGGCAAGGCGCTGGTGGCCGCTGTGGACGGCTGGCTGAGAAAATAAAAACCGATAGAAACAACAATGCCCCCGGAGAACTCTCCGGGGGCATTGTTGTTGTGTGCGAGGAACAGCGAGCTTTTTACGGCTCACTGGGGGTTGGTCTTGTCAGCGCATCAGTGCTTGCTCTTGGCAAACAGGCTGGTGAACGCACCGGCTACGGTGAGGGCCATGCCGCTCAGAGCCATGGCCAGAGCGGTGAACCAGTTCACGCCGGTCTTGGGCAGGGCGGCCACGGTGTTGTCCGGGGTAGCATCCTGCACAGAAGGATTGGCGGGGTTCTCCGGGTTCACGGGCGTCTCGGCTTCGTCCGGAGTGACGTCCTGCACGGGAGGCGTGGTGGGGCCCTCCGGGCTGACGGGGGTGTCCGGGGTGTCAGGATCCGGGGTGGGTTCCGGATTCGGCTTGGGGATCACATTGTGAGCAGCCTTCAGGGCCAGGGTGGCGTTCTCGTCCAGGATGGTAATGGTGTAGGAACCATCCTCGTTCTTGGTGACGGCATAGCCGTCGGCCTTGAAATCGTCCAGGTTGGTCACATGTTCACCCTTGCCATCGGCATCCCAACGGGCGTCCAGCCCATCCAGGAACCAGCCGTTGATCTTGTGGCCGCAGTCGTCCAGCATCCAGTCATCGCCTACCTTGGTGAGGGTCAGGGTGCTGTTTTTGCCAACCAGGTAAATATCATCGCCCGCCAGAGCAGCGTGGTTGTTGTACAGCTTGGCACCGGATTCCACAGTGGCCTCGCCCTTGTTGTACAGGCCGCCGCCGTAAGTAGAGGCGGTGTTGTTCATCACGGTAGCACCGGATTCCACAGTGACCTTGCCCCTGTTGTACAGGCCGCCGCCATACTGCTTGGCAGTATTGTTCTCCAGCACAGCACCGTCCTTGAGGACGACGATGCTGCCATAGTTGCCAATGCCGCCAGCAATATTCGCAGTGTTGTTATCCACGGAAGCATTCACCAGCTCCAGCACGGCAGGGTTGTTCATATTATCAAGGAAGATGCCGCCGCCGAACTGGTTGGCCACGTTGCCAGTGATCCGGGTGTTGTTGCACAGGATGATGTGGCTATCACGCAGCTTGGTGCTCAGCACATGGATACCGCCGCCAACATCAGCAGTGTTGCCCTGGATAAGGGTGTTGTCCAGCGTAAAGTCTCCGGGGCTGTAAGCAACAATGGCACCGCCCTGGGTCTGACCATTCTTAGAAATGGTATTGTTGCCAGTCAACTTGCTATCGGTGATGGTGAGCTTCTGGGCACCCAGGTAGATACCGCCGCCAATGCCCTGCCCATCCGCAGTGTTGTTGGTAATTTCGGTGCGAGTGATGGTGTGCTCAGGCTTGTCCTCTTTGGTCTCGCCGGGAGCATCAATGTCGGAAATGTAGAGGCCACCGCCTACAGAGGCACGGTTGCCGTCGATGATGCTGTCGGTTACTTCCAGCGTGGATTTTTCTGCCAGAATGCCGCCAGCAGTGTCAGCTGCCTTGTTCTCGAGGACCTTGGAGTTGCGTACCGTCAGGGAACTGTTCTGGGTAGCGGCAATCGCACCGCCATCGTCAGTTGCAGTGTTCTTTTCAAAGGTGCTGTCCTCGACGGTAACGGTGCCGCCAGAAGAGAAGATACCGCCGCCGCGATAGCCGGAGTTCTCACGGAAAACAGTGCCGTTGCTGGTGGTGAGAGAGCAGGTGGCGTCATAGACGTAAACGCCGCCGCCGTTTCCGGTTGCCTTGTTGCCGCTGACCTCAGAGTTGTTCAGGTCAGCGGAGCTGTTGAGATACAGCAGGATACCGCCGCCGCTGCTGGCAGTGTTACCCAGGAACTTGGTGTTTTTGGAGGTGACGGTAACACCGCTGGCGGCATAGATACCGCCGCCCATGACAGTGTTTGCATCGCCGTTGTTGTTGACCTTGGTATCCACCAGCTCCAGTTTGGGAGAGGCGAAGTTTGCCGTATACTGGGAGGCGGCAATGCCAGCACCGTAGAGGGCCTTATTTCCGCTGATCTCAGAATTTTCCGACTTCAAACCAACATTGCCCCACAGGAACAGACCGCCGCCCATAGAGGATGCAGTGTTGTTCCGGATGACGGAACCGTTTTGCAGGGTGAGGCTGCCGGGAGCGGCAATGCCCAGATGGAACAGACCACCACCGTTAACGGCCTGGTTGTTTTCAACAGTAGTGTCGTCCAGGGTAACGGTGCTGAGCTTGGCGGCAATGCCACCGCCAGTGCTGACAGACTTGTTGTTTGCTACGGTGCAACCCTTAAGCGTTGCATCAGCCCGAGGGCCGCCAACATACACGCCGCCGCCCTCGCCACTGCCAATGGCCTCGTTCTCAAGGACCTTGGTATCGGTAATGGTGGCCTTAGAAGGCGTTTTAGAAGTGTCACGGGCTTCACCCATGTGGATGCCGCCGCCGTTGTCGGCCTTGTTGCCCTGGATGGTAGAAGCGGAGATGTTCAGCTCATTGCCCTCAGCAGAGAAGATGCCGCCACCGTTGCCCTGGGCCTCATTATTGCTGATGGTGGAATCCTTAACGGTAAGGCTACCGCCCTGGGCTTCAATGCCAGCACCAGTACCTTTTTTGGAGTAGGTTGCTTTGTTGCCTGTTACGGTTACGCCGTCCAGGGTAACATCGGATTTTTTGCCAACAGCGCAGATGCCGCCGCCGCCGTTGCCAAGGGCTTCAGAGGAAATCTCGTCCTTCGAGTTGTACCAGATGAGAGAGGTGGAACCCTTTGCCTCATTGCCGCTGATGGTGCTATCGGTGACAGTAAGGGTGCTCTCATAGCTGTAGATGCCGCCGCCCAGGCCCTTGTTGCTGTTGGGAGCCTTCTCCGGGACATCATCCGCCGTATTCCCGTCAATCATGGAGTTCTTTACTTCTACAGTGGAGTTCTCAACATAGATGCCGCCGCCACGGGTGCCGGTGTTGCCCTGGATGGTGCTGCCATTCTGAATGGTGACATGGCTCTTGTCAGAAACGAAAACGCCGCCACCTGCACCAATATCCACAGACGCACTGGTGTTGGGGCTGACCTCAGTGGTCTTGTTGTTCTGGATGGTGCAGTGGTCGATGGTAACATTCTGGCTGTTCTCGATATGAACGCCGCCGCCCTGAGTGCCCTTGTTATCCTCGATGGTCAGGTCCTTCAGCAGAACGTTGGTGTCCTCAGCGTTCTTGATGGTAACGCCGCTGTCTTTGGCACCGGTGATGGTACCACCAGTGATCTCCACCTTCTTCTCAACGGCAGTCTCGCCGTCCTGGCTGGTGGCAGTGTCGCCCTTTTTGCCGGTCAGGTCAACCTTAACATCACCATTGATGGTGTGCTTGTTCAGGTTCAGATTGATCCACTTGGCAATATTGATGCTGCCAGAAGTGGTATCCTTCTGCAAGACGACCGTCTGGCCCTCCTGGGCACCGTCGATGGCCTCCTGCAGGGTGCCGTAGCTGGTTTCACCGATCTTGGCCTCGTGCTCATCGCTGACAGCGTTCTCCATGCCGTCCATGGTGGCGATGTCCGCATCCGGGTCCTCGATCAGGTTGTCTACGTCCGCCTCCGCAGGGGCAGGGGCGACCTTCGCAGGGGCAGTGGCGACCTTCGCAGGGGTCTCCTTTTCCACTACAGCGTCCTCAGTGGGGGTGACCTCCACAGGGGTATCCTCCTTTTCCTCGGGAGTTTCCTCTGCGGTGGGCAGTTCCACTGCGATGGGGGTTGCTTCCGGAGCGGCAGGCTGCGCAGCGGCCTCTGCAGCGGGCTGAGCTTCCGGCTCTTCCTCTACAGGCAGTTCGGCTTCCGGGGCTTCCTGCGTGTCGGCCTCGGTATGATCAACGGCAGCAGGAGCCTGTGCGTCGGCTGCGTTTTCAGGGGTCTCAGCGTTGGCGGCCAGAGGGGTGGCTGCCACACAGGCGGTCAAGGCCAGAGCCATGGCGGCTTTTTTGAATTTCTTGTTCGTCATAAGATTCGCTCCTTTCGCTCTGCACACAAAAGATACTATAAATTGTATCTATACGGAGATAAAACAGAGCAATAAACTCTGTTTATGATATACCATTTTCTAGCTGCACTGTCAATAAGATTACGAAAACACGCGGATAATTGACAAACTGCAAAAAAACGCAGCAAGATTTTACGCAGAATGCAGAGAGAAATGTGCACTATTGTTGCACTGCTGAAATAGTCTTGATACGCATTGAAATTTCTTGTTGCAGAACGCAGAAAAGCCGCTGCCCGGTGTGCCGGGCAGCGGCTTTGAAAAATGCAAAGAAGGTGCGGTGCAGTGTGGTCAGCCCAGCTGATCGTTCAGCCATGCGGCAATGTCGGCAAACACTTCCTGCCGGTTGGTCTCCACCAACAGTTCGTGCCGGGCGCCGGGGTACAGCTTGCAGCGGATGTTCTGCACGCCTGCGGCCTTCAGGCTCTGGATGGCGCGCAGCACGCCCTTGCCCCGGTCGCCCACCGGGTCGGCGGTGCCGGCCAGGAACAGCAGGGGCAGGTCCTTGGGCATCCGGGCCAGAAAAGCCGGGTCGTGCAGGTGCAGGATGCCGCTGAACATGCTGTAGTAGGCGTTGAGCGTAAAGGTAAAGGTGCAGCGCTCGTCGGCCAGGTACTTGTCCACCTCGGCGGCGTCACGGTTGAGCCAGTCGTGGGTGGTGCGGCCCTCCAGCCCCTTGTTGTAGCCCATGAAGGACAGGTTGGCCACCAGCTTGCTGCGGTACTGCCAGCCGTGCACGGCCGCCAGCGCCCGGCAGGTGCTGCGGGCAAACTGCACCAGCGCTTTGGGCTGGTGGCCGGTGCCCATGATGATGGCACCGCTCAGTTCCTGCCCGTATTCGCACAGGTACTGCCGGGCATAGAACGAGCCCATGCTGTGCCCCAGCAGAAAGTACGGCACACCGGGGTAGCGCTCCTTGGTGCGCAGGGTCATGGCGTGCAGATCGTCCAGCACGGCACGGTTGCCGTCCGGCTCGGCAAAGTAGCCGTAGTCGGCCTTGGTGCGGATGGACCCGCCGTGGCCCAGGTGGTCGTGGCCGACCACCACGATGCCCTGCCCGGCCAGATACTCCGCCAGCGGCTTGTACCGGTCGATGAACTCCACCATGCCGTGGGACAGCTGCAGCACGGCCCGCACCTCGCCCTCCGGCTCACAGCAGAACGCATGCAGGGTGCGCCCGGGCACGGTGGAAGGAACAGTAAAATCGGTCATGCGGCTCATGGGCGCAGGCCTCCTTTTGGTTCTGGTTTACAGCGCGCCGATCTTGCGGCGGCAGGCGGGGCAGATGCAGTACCCGGCAAACTGGATGGCGTTGGCGTCCACGTCGCCGCAGAAGTCGCAGCTGCCGGCGGGGCGGTGCTTCTTGAGCACGATGGCGTCGCCATCCACAAAGATCTCCAGCTTGGTGTCCCCGTCCAGATGCAGGGTGGTGCGCAGCTCCTTGGGCAGGACGATGCGGCCAAGCGAGTCGATGCCGCGGACGATCCCGGTGCTTTTCATAGGTATCATTCTCCTTCAACGTTTTCTCCATACAGGCAGGCAGCTGGCACAACAGGAAAATTGTGCCAGCACCGTTTGAAACTAGTATACAAAAAAATACAGCCTTCGTCAATGATTGCGGGCGGTTTCGACAAAATGTCCCGCCTTGTGTCCAAAACACCCGGCCTTCGCACAAAACATGCCCCTCCGTTGACAAATCGCAGCAGAACAGGTAAACTAAGACGTAGCTATCCGCATTTTTTGCATGAGTATAAAAGGAGCGTTTTTCTATGCCGAGCAACAAAGTCCGCACCCGTTTTGCCCCCTCGCCCACCGGCTATATGCATGTGGGCAACCTGCGCACTGCGCTGTATACCTATTTAATGGCAAAGCACGAGGGTGGCACCTTCATCCTGCGCATTGAGGACACCGACCAGGGCCGCTATGTGGAAGGTGCTGTGGACGTGATCTACAACACTCTGCGCGAGACCGGCCTGCTGTGGGACGAGGGCCCGGACGTTGGCGGCCCTGTGGGCCCCTATGTGCAGAGCGAGCGCATGGGCATGTTCAAGCAGTATGCCGAGCAGCTGGTGGCCGAGGGCAAGGCTTACTACTGCTTCTGCACCGAGGAGCGTCTGGAAGCCCTGCACGCCGAGCAGCGCGCCAACGGCGAGATGACCCACTACGACGGCTGCTGCCGCGACCTGCCCAAGGAGGAAGTGGAAAAGCGTCTGGCCGCCGGAGAGCCCTATGTCATCCGGCAGAAGATCCCCCGCGAGGGCGTGACCGGCTTTGACGATGTGGTCTACGGCCACATCGAGGTAAACAACAGCGAGATGGACGACCAGATCCTCATCAAGACCGACGGCATGCCCACCTACAACTTTGCCAACGTGGTGGACGACCACCTGATGGGCATCACCCACGTCATCCGCGGCAGTGAGTATCTGTCCTCCACCCCCAAGTACAACCTGCTGTATCAGGCCTTTGGCTGGGAGATCCCCACCTACATCCACTGCCCCCCGGTGATGAAGGATGCCCAGAACAAGCTGTCCAAGCGCAATGGCGATGCCAGCTATCAGGACCTGGTGGCCAAGGGCTACCTGACCGAGGCTGTGCTGAACTATATCTGCCTGCTGGGCTGGAGCCCCAGGGGCGAGTACGCCGAGCAGGAGATCTTCTCCCTGCCGGAGCTGGTCAAGATCTGGTCGCCGGAGGGTATCTCCAAGTCCCCTGCCATCTTTGACCCCCTCAAGCTGCGGGCCATCAACGCGGAGTACATCCGCCGCCTGAGCCCCGAGGAGTTCCAGAAGAAGGCCGAGCCCTGGATCGACAGCGCCGTGCACAGCCCCATCAACAAGCAGCTGCTGTGCGCAAACCTCCAGCCCCGGTGCGAGGTGCTGGGCGAGATCCCGGAGCAGCTGGATTTCTTTGACGCCATGCCCGACTACGATGTGAGCCTGTACGCCAACAAGAAGCAGAAGACCACTCCGGAGACCGCCAAAGAGGCACTGGAAGCCCTGCTGCCCGTGCTGAGCGACGAGGCACTGGACTTTGCGGACCGCGACAGCGTGTTCAACGCCTGCAAGGCCAAGGCTGAGGAGCTGGGCAAGAAGAACGGCTGGCTGCTGTACCCGCTGGGCATCGCCCTGTCCGGCAAGCAGCGCACCCCCGGCGGCGGCACCGACCTTGCCTGCATGATGGGCCGCGAAAAGACCGTGGAGCGCGTCAAAGCGGCCATTGAGAAGCTGAACGGCTGATCTTTTCCATAAAAACACAAAGCCCTGCAGCGTTTTTGCACGCTGCAGGGCTTTTTTGCGTCTTTGGGCCGGTTTGGGGCGGTTCTGCGCCCTGCGGCAAAAACTGCCGCCGCTCCGCGCTACAGTATATGCACACAGTGCGGGGAACAGAACCAAAACGCCCCGCCGGAAAGCGGGGAATTCTGGATGACAGAGCGGACGAGTGTTTTGACGGTAAAAGCCCGGCGCAGCGGGGCTCCGGCGCTGGAAGCGCGGGCAGTATTGCGCCCGGCGGTGCGTCGGCTGGGAGCGGTGGCCCTGGGGTTTGCCGGGGGCTGGGCGGTGCTGTACGGAGCGCTGATGCCCTTTGGGCTGGGCCTTGTGCTGGGCCTTGCGGAGGACTGCTTTGCTCCCTGTGCGGCGGGGGCCGCGCTGGGGGTGCTGCTGCATGGCTTCGGGGCGCTGTCGCTGCGCAGCGTCTGTTTGTTGTGTGCGCTGGGGGCTGCGGTGGCTGTGCGGTGGGTCTGGCCGGGCAGATTCCTGCCCGCTGTGCTGGCGGGCTGCGGTACGTTGGCCGCCATGGGCCTGTGCTTTGCGCTGGGCACCGGCGGCGGTGCGGAGCTGGCGCTGTTCTGCACGGCGGACGCCCTGCTGGCAGGGCTGCTGGGGCTGGCGCTGCGGCGTTTCCCGCCCGAAAAACCAGGCTTTGGCACCCTGCTCACGCCCTCATCATTATCCACGCAAAGCACAATTTCATTGATGTTTGAGTGATTCTTTAACGCTGTTAAAACGGCATTTTCATAAACACCGTTCATGGCAATGTAGCTGTTTTTCTGCCAATCTTTCGGGTACAGTGTAAGAAAACTCATCATATCAATGGGAGCCTCAAACACAAACAGCTTTTCCGACTTGCCAAAGTGAGAAAAGCTGTACCGAGTATCCGAACCCTCGCAGGTTATGCGGAATGCATTCCCAAAAGAATTAGTTGAACGCTTGTGAGCCTGACGTGGAACTCCGTTTTCATCAACGCCTACGAACACTGCATTGTGGTGTTCCTTGTCCTCGTAAAGCGTGTGCTGTTTTGCAAAATGCGAGATAATGTTTGGATCAATAAACCGCTGTTTTATGAGGTAGGCATAAACTCTATGCATATTTGCGTTTGCCTCGGGAAGTCTGAACTCTTTCTTTTCTTCCTTTGCAATAGCTTTCGGCGGACTGTGGGACAGCGGAGTGATAGTCTGACCGAGCAGTTCCTGTACCGCCGTCTGAAAGTCCATATCATAGAATTCCTGCATGAATTTTATTGCTCCGCCGCCCACCTGATTTTTATGGTCAAACCAAGTCGAGCCACGTAGCGTTATGCTGTCGTGCTTGCCAGAACTGTCGTAGTAAATGAGCTTATGCTCTCTGCCGACACGCTCCAATTTCTCGCCACGCATACGCAAAAACTCCGCTAAATCTACGGAGTTTGCCATTACTTTTTGTTCTTCTGTAAATGGGATATATGGCATAACTACACCAACCTTTAATACTTGACATTTTCCGCAAGCTTACCTATAAGCTGCGAAAAGCTCTGCCTTTCCATCATATCCGTACCAAGATATGCTCCTGATACTACTGTCAGCTTGTTCTCAGAAAGCACAGCATAGGTTTCCGTGTACCCAAACTGCGTCGCCATACCATCGGTTTTCTGAACGGAACTGTAACGCTGATATTTACCATTTGAATATACATTTGTTGTCATACGATAATTTGACACAAAATCGTCCTCAGTGACACCGTTCATCTGTGCGGAGGTCTGACCGAAATAGTAATCCCCGAAGTTTTCGAGGATATATTTCATATCGTAATCAAGCTGTGACTGTGACAGATCAACGCAGAGAACATTAATTATTCCGCCGCCGTTTTTGCCTTTCAAAGTAACCTTATTCACTCCATTGAAATTATCGGTTTCGTTCTCAAAGGCACAGCCTTTCATCGACTCAGTAACCAATTCGCTTGTATCTTCAAAGCTGATATTTGAGTCAAAAAACTCAGCGATAAAGGTATCGGACTTTACCTGTTCATTGTTGACGGTACTTTCGACCTCCGAAGAGACAGCCGAATCCAATGACTCGGCTGTTATCGGAATTGTTGTAGTTTCCACCGTCTGTATTGGCGGACTGATCGTTCCGCAGGCGGTCATTGCCAGCATAAACACTGCTAAAAATGCGGTTATTACTTTTGTTTTCATATCCGTTCCTACTCCTTATCAAATAATACTCCAGATGTACAGCGGACAGGTCAGAGAAAAGATCAGACAGCCGAAAATTATAGCGATCGGCGTCCACTCCAACTGACCATGTTTGCGGTAATCCAAGTATGCCAGCGTTATCTTAACAAACAGCAAAACCGCCAATATTACGTCGATCACGGGGAATACAACGTTGTTTACAACCGACACCACCTGCGATCTTGCAGTGGTCCAAGTGCTTGTAACCGCTCCCGCAACATCGCCCGATGCGTAAGCAGTTAGCGACATCATCGCAGCAAAGCACACCGAACTTGCTGCTGCGATCAATTTCTTTTTAGATCTCATTTCAC
>ENA-OPSW01001024-OPSW01001024.1-human-gut-metagenome-genome-assembly--contig:-NODE-1024-length-18588-cov-2.576431_pt1 | contig 18588 bp, 19 predicted proteins | sample MGYA00241463_ERZ501918 | MGnify/ENA primary metagenome ERZ501918 (study PRJEB25962, sample SAMEA2042443) | human gut metagenome | biome: human gut; feature: human-associated habitat; material: faeces... | reverse complement strand
TGCAGATGGGTCTTTCGGACAGGGAACATATAATGCCGTTTGCAATTTTCAGAGAGACCATGGCTTGACGGTGGATGGTGTTATTGGGCCTACGACACGATCTAAAATAAATTCCGCATATTCAAATTTAGGAGGAAGTAGTTCCGGCACAAATCTGTCTATGGGCTCAAGCGGAACTGATGTGAAAAATATACAGAAAAAACTTATTGCTTTAGGGTACAGTTGTGGTTCCTCTGGCGCAGATGGAATTTTTGGACAGGGAACATATAACGCTGTTTGCAAATTTCAGAAAGCAAATGGTTTATCCGTTGACGGAATTATTGGACCTGCTACTCGGGCGAAAATTAATGCTTTATATGCAAAATTGTAAAATGGATATAAGATAAAAATGACAGATGCAGGAAGTAGAGTTTTTAGAATCTACTTCCTGCATTTGTTTATTTGATAAATGTATGGTAAATGGTGTTTTAAAAAAAACGGGAAATACTAAAGAAAGACTATATATGGGCAGCGGTTTATGTAGCGGGGATCGGTCAGTATGGAAACTATCCGGATGATTATCTGCATGATGTAGAGATATGCCAGAGCTTTGCCTGCTAGAACCGTGAAGAAATGGTGGAGAGTGTTTTGGAAAAGATAAGAATGAAGTGCCAGAAGGTATTTCATACTATCCACAATTACATTGATACGGATGAGATGATCTTAAGGAAAAGTACGATTGCTGCTCATGCCGGTGAGAAAGTCCTGATTCCGATTAATATGCGTGATGGAAGTGTATGGCGGTGGGAAAAGGCAATCCAGAATTCTTCATCCAGCCAGAACAGGATTTCCATAAATTCCTCCGGCATGTCTCCGAAGAGCGGTGAGATTGAAAGCAGACTAATGTTAAGAACATCTGCAATTTTTTTAAAATTTCCGGTCTGGGAATCCGGGCATTCGTTTCGTATTGAGTAATTCTTGTGCCGAAGGCTTTGTTCAGACCGATGGCGCGGCCAAGTTGATTACCGGTCATAGCTCTGAATTTTCTGCATATCTTAATCCTTTTTCCAATAGTTATGTTGAAATTTTCTCCTTCTTTTGATACAAATACGTTATGATTTTTCGTGATTATTATTTTTAACAACAGCGTTGCTTCTTGAAGCAAATGCTGGATGGAGCGTCTCCTGGTTCTGGGAAATATCAGGCGCAGACGGTATCTGCTCCTCAACATTTTCAGAGTGAAGATGGATATCCTGCTGTTTCCGGAGTTTTTTCCATTCGTCTCGGGCGGTGGCCTGTTCAGCTTCTAATTTTTCAATCTGTGCGTCCAGTTTCTCCGGCTTTGGCAGAGCCTTTACGCCGAGCTCCTTCAGGGCCTCTTTGCTGGTAATGTGAAGCTCATACTCTTTCTGATGTTGTCCGCGATAGAGGGCAGGGTTTTGGGTATTTTTTTCATTTTCTACGATTTCCCTGAAAGCGCGGTAAGCGGAGCATTGTTTTTTGATCAGCTGTTTCGTCTGTATCTGCTGGCCGATTTCATCAATCTTGTCCCGGGCGGAGGCAACGGAACCGTCCATATCTGCGATATGCTTCTGAAAATCCTCGTAGTTTAGTAGGTTATTCTCACAAAGATAATTAAATAAATCCAGGAGATATAGAATTTAATGTGGTAAAGCGATAAAAATATAGTTTTAAACTATAGCTGGTGCTAGATATTATGAATTGGCATATTTGGAAGTGTAGTGGTATAGTATGTTCATGCTCAACGGAGCGGGGAATAAGAGAGAGGGAGAATGAGATGTCTGGGATTGTGATTGAGAAGGTCCGGAAGTCTTTTGACACGAAAGATGGCGTGGTCGAGGCTTTGAAGGATGTGAACCTGAATATCGATTCCGGTGATATATATGGGATTATCGGTATGTCGGGGGCAGGTAAGAGTACATTGGTACGATGTATGAATTTTCTGGAGGTTCCCACAGAGGGCCGGGTTCTGATAGATGGGAAGGCTCTTGGAGATTTGACAGAGAAGGAATTGAGGAAGCAGAGGGAAGAAATCGGTATGATCTTCCAGCATTTCAATCTGCTGATGCAGAAGTCAGTGATCGATAATGTCTGTTTTCCACTTTATATAAAAGGAAAGAAGAAGGCAGAGGCCAGAAAGAGGGCAGCAGAGCTTTTGGAGATTGTTGGTCTGGGGGACAGGCAGAATGCTTATCCTGCACAGCTCTCCGGTGGACAGAAGCAGAGGGTTGCTATTGCAAGAGCACTTGCATCGGATCCGAAGATCTTACTTTGTGATGAGGCTACCAGTGCACTGGACCCGCAGACTACTTCTTCTATTCTGGAATTGCTGAAAAAGATTAATAAGCAGTTTGGAATTACTATAGTGATCATTACTCATCAGATGTCGGTTGTGCGTGAAATCTGTACACATGTGGCGATCATGTATGAGGGCGAAGTGGTTGAGAAAGGACTTGTAGCAGATATTTTTGCAAATCCTCAGTCAGAGGTTGCCAAAGAACTGATCCGAAAGGATACAGGCTCCGATATCGACGCAGACAGCAGACTGGATGCCGGCAGGGAAAAAGGACAGGCAGAGATTAAAAGCGGTGAGAAGATACGAATCGTATTCTCCGAGAACTCAGCTTTTGAGCCTGTGATCGCAAATCTGATCCTTACATTCGGAGAACCGGTAAATATCCTGAAGGCAGATACCAAGAATGTAGGTGGTGTAGCCAAGGGAGAGATGATACTGGAGTTTATGGAGGGCAGTACCAGAACAGAAATGATGAAACAGTATCTGAAAGAAAAAGGTTTAGCAATCGGGGAGGTGACAGGATATGTGGGATCATGAGACAATAATGATGATTGTCCAGGGTGTGGGAGAAACACTTTACATGACAGTTCTTTCCACAGTTCTGGGATACCTGTTCGGACTCCCGATGGGAGTGCTGCTGGCAGTGTCTGATAAAGAGGGACTGAAGCCAAATGCAGTGTTGTATAAGATACTGGATGCAATTGCAAATATTGTGAGAAGTATTCCATTTTTGATCTTACTGATTCTGCTGATTCCTTTTACCAGAGCAGTGGTGGGAAAGAGCTATGGATCAACAGCAACAGTAGTTCCTCTGGTAGTGGCTGCCATTCCTTTTATCGCACGAATGGTAGAATCTTCTATTAAAGAAGTAGACCCAGGTGTTATCGAGGCAGCCCGCTCTATGGGAGCAAGTAATATGCAGATTGTCATGAAAGTCCTTTTAGTAGAAGCAAGAACTTCTTTACTTACCGGAGCAACTATCGCAATCGGAACCATTCTTGGATATTCTGCAATGGCAGGTTGTGTCGGCGGTGGCGGACTTGGTGATATTGCCATTCGTTACGGATATTACCGCTATCAGACAAGTATTATGATCGTAACTGTTGTACTGCTTGTCATACTCGTACAGATTTTCCAGAGCATTGGTATGTTCCTTGCAGCCAAGCTCGATAAGAGAAAATAGTATATCAGTTGGGAGATGACTCCCACCTCTATAGGTGGTGAGAAACAAGCTGGTATCAGTGGTGGGAGTCAATCCCCCAGCTGATATAGCCTCCGGCAGGGCGCACATTGTCCGGTGGACAATGGTTTTGCGCCGACCGAAACGGAGTGTAGACTTGCAGAGGTGCGCAGTAGAAGTATGTCATGCAATTGCATGACGCGCACCTCGCAGCAAGAATGCCGAGGCATTCTTGAATATTTTTCACTGCAAAGCTTAAAATAGACTTATAGAGTTTCGTAAAAATGGAAAAGTAATTAGATAGAATTCTACAAAACTATCCGAAGCTGATTGCAAATGGTATAAATTATAATTATCGGCTATTTAGAAAATTAAGTGAAAACATTAGTAATTCAATTGTCAAGTGTTTTACGCTTATAAATTGAAAACTTTTCTAAATAGTTATAATAAAGAAAAAAGAGATAGTTTTTGACACTATCAAAAAAGAGAAAGCGAGGAAACAAAAATGATAGCAGAAAAAATATTAGGCAATCTCTCTGAAAGCACCCCTTCCGTAGAAGTAGACACAGTTGAGCTTGATTGGTTTGAAGCCGAGAAAAAGCGCATAAGAAAAACCACCGCAGGAGGACGTGAAATAGGCATTGCCATTGACGAAAACCTAAAGGACGGGGATATCATCTATCTTGACGATAAGCTTTGCGTAGCAGTGAAGCTCACAAGCTGTCCCCTTATCAAGATAAACGTTCACACTATGCAGGAAATGGGCAGGCTTTGCTTTGAGATAGGCAACAGGCATTTGTCACTTAAAATATCTGACGACAACGTGCTTATCCCACATGACGAGCCTACAGAAAAGCACCTGAAAAACCTCGGCTTTGAGTGCGAGAACATCATAGGCAGATTTGACGATTTTATCGTCTGCAAAGCTCACGGACACTCACACAGCCACTCCCACGAGCATGGGGAACATCATCACCACGAACATTCACACTAAACGGAGCTGATAAAAAATGACCGATACCGCAGGACTTATGCACATTCTGCAAATATGCGACAGCCTTTTCCCAGTGGGTGCGTTCACGCTTTCAAACGGGCTTGAAACCTACGTTCAGCATGATATCATCACTTCGCCAAAAGGGCTTGAAGAATATCTCCATTCTTACATCTCAGTGCTGCCCTACAATGAGCTTGGTGCGGCGGCAGCGGCATACAATGCTGACGAAAAGGAGCTTTGCCGTCTTGATGAGATATACTCTGCGGTGAAAACACCATTTGAGATACGAAGCGGCTCAGAAAAGGTCACAAGGCGTTTTTTCAAAATATGCAACAATGGTCGGGAAAGCTTCACAGGGCTTTATAAAAGCCTGACGGAGCAGGGCATATGCAAGGGCCATCAGTGCATCGCCTATGGGCTTTATATGCGCGACAATGGCATCGAGCTTTCAGAGGGGCTTGCGGTATACGGCTATTCCATATGCTCCGCCATAGTCACAAACTGCGTGAAACTTGTACCTCTTAGTCAGCTTGCAGGGCAAAAAATTCTCGGAGAGAGCTTTGAGCTTATATCCTCCGCTTCAGAAAAAGCCCTTTTCACTGATATAAACGATATTGGCATAAGCGGCGCAGGCTTTGACCTGCGTGCAATGCAGCACGAGCGGCTGTATTCAAGACAGTATATGTCATAAGCTATGATTTATATAATATAATAAGGAGTACCAAAAATGAGCTATGTAAAAATAGGCGTAGGCGGACCTGTGGGATCGGGAAAAACCGCACTTATCGAACGCCTTACAAGAGAAATGTCAAAAGAATATTCCATATGCGTTGTAACAAACGATATCTACACCAAAGAGGACGCAGAATTTCTTACAAAAAACTCATGTCTGCCTGCTGACAGGATAGTTGGTGTTGAAACAGGCGGCTGTCCTCACACTGCCATAAGAGAAGACTGCTCAATGAACCTGGAAGCCGTTGACGAAATGGTGAAAAAGCACCCTGACACGCAGATCGTTTTCATTGAAAGCGGCGGCGACAATCTTTCCGCCACATTCTCCCCTGACCTTGCAGACGCTTCTATCTATGTTATCGACGTTGCACAGGGTGAAAAGATACCAAGAAAAGGCGGCCCTGGCGTGACACGTTCCGACCTGCTTGTTATCAACAAGACAGACCTTGCGCCACTTGTTGGAGCTTCCCTTGAAGTAATGGCTTCCGACTCAAAGCGCATGAGGGGCGACAGACCGTTTCTTTTCACAAACCTCATGAGCCGTGAGGGCGTTTCTCAGGTCATAGACTGGATAAAAAAATCAGTGCTTTTTGAGGATCTGAAATGAACGGCAGACTAAGCCTGTCAACAGCCTTTGACGGACAAAAAACCGTTGCTGAGGACTTATATTTCGCTCCCCCTTTCAAGGTGTACTCACCATTTTATGACCATAAAGGCTGGGCGAAATATATCTCAATGTGCGGCTCAGCAGGAGTATTGGCAGGTGACGAAAACGAGATAAAGCTTTTTGTTGGGGAAAACTGCAAGGTCATTTTCACAGATCAGGGCTATCAAAAGCTTTTCAACACAAACGGCGGCGTATCAAAACAGAGTATAAAGCTTGTTGTGCGCAAAAACGCAAGGCTTTGCTATATGCCCCACCCTATTATGACCTTCACAGGCTGTGAGCATATCTCTATGGGCAAGGTGAACATCACAGAAAGCTCTGAGCTTATTTTCTCTGAGACATACTGCTGTGGCAGAACTGCAATGGGGGAGGAATTCGGCTTGAAGCGCTTTCGCTCACGCACCGAGATAGCAATTGACGGCAGAGCGGATTTTATCGACAACACTCTTATCGACCCCGCCGCACTGCCCATACGGCAAAAAGGCTTTTTCGAGGGCTTCACCCACACGGGATTTATGTATATCTACACCCCTGACAAGACAATGCTGGAAAGCATTTACCAAGCCGACTATACAGGCGACCCTGACAGCGCACAGCTTTGCGCCACTCACACGGAACGTGGCATAGCCATAAGAGCCTTGGGACATTCGGGAGAAGAGATTTTTGACGCTTTTCAGAACATTGCAGAAAAAATTCGCACATAAAAACAGCGTATAAAATATTGTTAAACTTTTTATAAATGATAAACAAAACCAGTGAAAGCCTGCTGTGGGCTTACACTGGTTTTGTTATTTCTCACGACAATATTCTTCGTATGCTTCGTCTATAAGAGGTCTCAGGGCGTTGTAGTCATCGTCACCTGATATAAAGCTATAGCACGGCACACACAGATCTTTAGCAGGACAAGTCTTACCATAATCATTAAAATACTGCTTATCGTAATAATTTACCGCAAAGTCACGGACATTGGGTTTTATATCATTCTCACAAAATGCACCGTCCAATATGTGCATAAGATATTCCGCACCGCTCATTTTGCCCTCACGGACCTGCACACAGGATTCCTCGTCACTTTCATCAATAAGCTCGTTAAAACCCCTGTCAATAAGCCACCTTAAAAATAATCCTATATGATTTGACGCCAACAGCCATATTTCTTCCTGCTGTTCCTCCGTGAGCTTGCCCTCAACATTATTTGTTTTCCTATACAGCTTTTCAGTATCGTCCCAATGCCAATCTGCCTTATCTATAGCCATATGCTCTCCCCCTTTTGTTATATACCTTTATTGTATCACAAACTATCTTCCATGTCAACATTTTCCGAATGCCTCACAAGCACACCCCCTCCCCCCTTGTCAACCAAAACAAAATATGCTATAATATAAGGGATTGTAACCTACAACCATATTAAAATACAGATATATACAGATAACGAAAGGATTAGCTATGGATACTTCCGCACTTCTTTGGTATAAGACCCCAGCAGACGATTGGAACAAAGCACTGCCCCTTGGAAACGGCAGGATAGGCGCAATGGTGTTCTCTCAGCCACTTGAAGAGAGGATTCAGCTCAATGAGGATTCCGTCTGGTCGGGCGGCTTCCGTGAAAGAAATAATAAGTCCGCACTGCCTAATCTCGAAAAAGTGAGAAAACTGCTTTTTGAGGAGAAAATAAACGAGGCTGAAAAAATAATCTATGACGCTTTCTGCGGCACGCCTGTAAATCAAAGGCACTATATGCCCCTTGGCGACATGAACGTTATACATTATAAAGAGAGCGAATGTGACTTCAAGAGCAGAAGCCTTGACCTTAACACCGCTGTCTGCACCACAGAATATGCCATAAACGGCGTTGACTACACAAGAGAAGTGTTTATCTCACAGCCCGATCAGGTGCTTGTTATGCACATAACGGCTTCCGAGAAAAAAGCGATAAGCGTCCATGTACGCATTGACGGCAGAGATGATTATTTTGATGATAACTCGCCCGTTCATGACAACGATATCCTCTTTTACGGCGGATGTGGCTCAGAGGACGGCATAAACTTTGCCGCTTATATAAAGGTACTCCACAAGGGCGGAAAGGTCTACCCATATGGAAGCTTCATAACCTGTGAGGACTGCGACGAGGTGACTATCCTCCTTGGCGCACAGACAAGCTACCGCTGTGAAGATTACAAGGGACAGGCTGTCTTTGACGTTGAAAGAGCCGAGGAAAAAACCTATGCACAGCTTAAAGCTGACCATATCGCAGACTACAAGTCATACTATGACCGTGCGAATATCTCCCTTTGCGACAACAGCTCAGGTAATTCCACACTGCCTACAGACGAAAGACTTGCACTTGTGAAAGAGGGCAATCCCGACAACAAGCTTATTGAAATGTATCACAATTTCGGCAGATATCTTCTTATTGCAGGCAGCCGTGAAAAGACCCTGCCTACAAATCTCCAAGGCATTTGGAACAAGGATATGTGGCCTGCTTGGGGCTGTAAATTCACTATCAATATCAATACCGAAATGAACTATTGGTGTGCAGAGAACTGTAATCTCTCAGAGCTTCATATGCCTCTTATCGACCATATCGAGAAGCTCCGTCCAAACGGCAGAAAGACCGCAAGGAATATGTATGGCTGCCGTGGCTTTGTCTGTCACCATAACACCGACATATGGGGCGACACCGCACCGCAGGACTTGTGGATACCCGGAACACAATGGCCAATGGGTGCGGCATGGCTCTGCCTGCACATATGGGAGCATTATCTCTATGTTCAGGACAGAGAGTTTCTCAGCGAGAAATATGACACCCTGAAAGAAGCGGCAGAATTTTTCCTTGACTTCCTTATCGAAGACAAAAAGGGCAGACTTGTTACCTGCCCGTCAGTTTCCCCTGAGAATACCTATCTCACAGCTTCAGGCTCAAAAGGCTCTATCTGCATAGGTCCGTCTATGGACAGCCAGATAATCTATGAGCTTTTCACGGCCGTTGCGGAAGCTTCAAAAATATTTGAAACGGACGGAGGTTTCAGAAAGAAAGTCCTTGAAGCCAGAGACAGACTTCCTGCACCTGAGATAGGCAAATACGGTCAGATAATGGAATGGGCAGAGGACTATGACGAGGTAGAGCCTGGTCACAGGCACATCTCACAGCTTTTCGCACTCTATCCTGCTGACATCATAACAATGCGAAAGACCCCTGAGCTTGCCAAAGCCGCAAGGGCTACCCTTGAAAGACGTCTTTCACACGGTGGCGGACACACAGGCTGGTCAAGGGCATGGATAATAAACCACTGGGCAAGACTTTTTGACGGCGAAAAAGTGTACGAAAATGTTATAGCACTTCTTTCAAACTCCACAAGCGAGAATATGTTCGATATGCACCCGCCTTTCCAGATAGACGGAAACTTCGGTGGCACAGCTGGTATCACGGAGGCACTTTTGCAAAGCGAGAACGGCGAGATAATTCTCCTGCCTGCACTGCCGAAAGAATGGTCGGAGGGCAGCTTCAAAGGACTTTGTGCAAGAGGCGGCTTTGTTATCGACCTTGAGTGGAAAGACTCAAAGATAACAGCCTGCCACATTCACTCAAGGTGCGGAAAGAAGTGCAGGATAGTGTGTGACAGTGTAAAGGTACACACTGCAAGCAGCGAGGTACAGACCTTGTACACAGACGGCGCAGCAGAGTTTGACACGGAAACAGGTAAAACATACACGCTCACATTCTGAGCAAAAGACAAAATTTGAGAGGATATTGAAATGAGACATTATCGGATAATGGCAGCGGCTGTTGCAGCAATTTGCACGCTGTCAGGCTGCGGAGTGCAGATAGGCAGAAACGAGAGCATGACCGCCCCCGAAAAAACATCTGTTGTAACCACAACAAAGGAACAGACAAACGATGACAGCAAGGCTGACGAGCAGGCTTTAAAAAGCTACGAAGAAACAAAGATAGTGGCAAATGCCATACCTTATGTGAAGTTTTCAAAAAGCGTTGAAGCCGAAACAGGCTCAGTTTCAGGCAAGGCGAAAGTAAAAAGCGACCGCAAGGGCTACAAGGGCAAGGGTTATGTGACGAACATTTCCGCTGAGGAAGATTGGTCAAGAGAGATCGAGCTTACCGACTCACAGTATTATGACCTTACCATAACAGTGGCTTCCGATGTGCCGTGCGTGAACGGCATAGCTGTGAACGGCAAAAAGCTTCAGGATTTCTCAGCCAGCGGCTCGGGCAAGTTTGAAAAGGTGACTTTCAAGAACATCTACATAGAAAAAGGCAAGACGGCAATATCCATTATCCCTGTGGACGGCGGACTTGATGTTGACTGCCTGACCCTCACCGCAAGCGAGGATATATCAAAGCTTGACCTTACTATATCAAAGCCTGCTCTTTCAAACAAAGACTCCGACTACAACGCAAAAGCGCTTTATCAGTATCTTTGCGAAAGCTACGGCAAGCAGGTGCTTTTGGGTCAGCATGACACTATCGGCACATCTGCTGAAACAGACATGATATACAAAACCACAGGAAAATACCCTGCAATACGTTTTGGCGACCTTATGCTTGCCACTGAAAAGGACAGCATTACCACCGACACCGAAATGAACATCGCCATGGATTGGGCTTCAAAGGACGGCATAGTGGGCTATATGTGGCACTGGGCTGCCCCTGACGACAAGCGTGAATATTATGCCGACCAGACGGATTTTGACATCAAAAAGGCAGTTACAAAGGAAAATATCGCAGAACTCAGCCTTGAGGATATCAAAAAGCTTCAAAAGGACGGCAAGGTAAGCAAAGAATGTGTTGCTGTCGTTCAGGATATCGACACCGTATCTGAGAAACTCTCCACCCTCCGTGATGAGGGAATAGCAGTGCTTTGGCGACCGCTCCACGAGGCCAGCAACGGCGATTTCTGGTGGGGCAATGACAAGGACGCCTACAAATGGCTTTGGAAGCTTATGTACGAGCGTCAGACGAAATACCACAAGCTGAACAATCTCATATGGGTATGGTCAGCACAGAATGCCGATTGGTATGTGGGCGACGAATACTGCGACGTGCTTTCCTGCGATGTTTATGACGACGGCAATAAGGACGCACAGGTGAACATAATGCTTTTCCTGCAAAGCATATCAAGGAACAAGCCTATTGCAATGAGCGAATGTGGAAGCTTCCCTGACATACAGAGCATTGCAGACGAAAAGGCCATGTGGGCATTCATAGGTCAATGGGGCGGAAATTATCTTATGACCGATGACGGCAAGCTTGCTGAAGAAAACAACACCGCCGCCGAGCTTATCAAGACGTATAACAACAATCTCACTCTAACAAGGGATAAGCTCCCCGACTTCACCCACCTTGCAAGTTCCATAAAGGACACGGAAGAAAAATCCGCTGAGAGCAAAAAGAATGATAGCTCAAAGGCTGACAGCAAGACGAAGAAAGAAAATACTTCTAAAGCAGAATAGAAAAAGACCGCTGAGAGAGTTCTCAGCGGCATTTTTATACCCTATTTATCTTTCAACGCCTCAGAAAGCGTCCGCCAGCCAAGCATTGCACACTTTACTCTCGCAGGCATATGGGAAATATCCCTGAGGGCTGACGCTTCTTCAAGGCTGTCTATCTCTTCGTCAGACGCCTCGCCCCTTATCATTCTCATGAAAATATCCGCATATTCCAAAGCCTTTTCCTTGCTCTGACCTATTATCATCCCAAGCATTATATCCGTTGAAGCCTGAGATATTGCACAGCCGTCACCAACAAAAGCCCCGTCCGTAATGATATCCCCGTCAGTTTTCAGCTTTAACTGTATCTCGTCGCCGCAGCTTGGATTTATCCCGTCCAGCACAATGTCTGCGTCCTCTATATCATGCTTGAAATCAGGGTGCATATTGTGCTCCGTTAGTATCTCATTGTAAAAATTTCTATTTTCCATAACCCATTCGCTCCCTGACAGTTGAGAGACTGTCTAAAAATCTGTCTGCGTCCTCTTTGGTATTGTAAAAAGCAAAGCTTGCCCTCACTGTTGAACGATAGCCAAGGTATTCAAGCAACGGCTGTGCGCAGTGATGACCTGCCCTGACCGCAATGCCGTCTGCCGCAAGTATCTCGCTCACGTCATGTGGGTGAACATTGTCCACAGTAAAAGTCAAAATACCATTATGCTCCTCAGCTTTCTCCGAACCAAGTATATTTATGTGAGCAATCTCTTTCATTTTCTCAAAGGCATACGCCGAAACTTCAAGCTCTCTCTTGTGTATTTCCTCAAAGCCCACGCTTTTCACATAGTCTATAGCCGATTTCAGTCCCACTGCACCTGCCGCATTGACAGTGCCAGCCTCAAACTTATGGGGCAGTTCAGCATACACCGCCGAAGTCCTTGACACCGACTCTATCATCTCGCCGCCTGTGAGAAACGGCGGCATTTTTTCGAGCAACTCACGCCTGCCGTAAAGCACGCCTATGCCCATAGGTCCATAAAGCTTGTGACCTGAAAACGCAAAGAAATCCACCCCAAGCTTTTTCACGTCCACCGCAATATGCGGCGTGCTCTGTGCACCGTCTGCCACCATAACAGCGTTCTTGCGGTGTGCAATTTCTGCAAGCTTTTCTATAGGATATTCTCTGCCAAGCACATTTGAAAGCTGCGTAACAGCCACTATCTTGGTGCGGTCTGTTATAAGTTTCTCAGCCTTGTTAAGGTCAAGACTGCCGTCCTTTTCACATTCAAGGAATTTAAGCTCCGCACCCGTCTGCCTGCAAACCATTTGCCACGGCAAAAGGTCGCTGTGGTGTTCCATTATGGAAACCACCACCTCGTCGCCCTTTTTCAAATTGGAAAGCCCATAGCTGTATGCCACAAGATTTATGCTCTCTGTGGTGTTGCGTGTAAAAATTATCTCCTGCACAGACTTCGCACCGATAAAGTCACGCACTGCCTTTCGTGCATTCTCATAATCCTCCGTTGCCTGAACGCTCAGCTCATAAATTCCACGGAGAGGGTTTGCATTGTGGCAGGTGTAAAAATCTTTTTCAGCATCAATAACGCATTTTGGTCGCTGTGCAGTTGCAGCGTTGTCGATATAAACCGTTTTATCCTGCATAAGAAGTGGAAAATCCGTCTTGTATCCCTGCATCTATCTCATTCCTCTGTATCAGTTTTTATTCCCATGTCTTTTTCAACCTCCGCCGCAAATTCGCTGTCCTCAGCCATATGGATAAGCCTTTCAACAGCGGCGTAAGCCATTATCTTCTCGGCAGTTTCTCTGTCAATGCCCCTGCTCTCAAAATAGAACATAGTGTCAGCGTCAAGCTCGCCTATAGTCGCTCCGTGAGTACCCTCAACGTTTTCTTCTGCACAAAGTATCAGCGGAACAGTTTTGTTCACAACATCGTCCCCAAGCATGAGCACAGTTTCGTTCTCGCTGCCAACAGAGTCCGCAGAGCCTTTCTTAAAATCTATCGTTCCTCTGAAAACCTTTTTCGCACTGTCGGTCAAAGCACCGTTCACAGTGATAAGGCTCTCCGTCTTTTTGCCGAAATGGTCAGCCACTATGTTATAGTCTATAGTCTGTGAATTTTTCCCCAGGTAAGCGGCGTCAGCGTCAAACCTCGCTCCGTCACCGCTGAGAGTAACGTGGTCGTCACTGTAAATATCGCCGCTGCCTATCATGACAGTCATAATGTGGATATGGGAATTTACCCCGCATTCCGCCCTGACCTCATGTCGCACAAGTCCGTTTTCCGACGGCTCAAGAAGCATAACGAGCTTCACCTCAGCTCCCTCCTCAAGGTCGATATTCACCCTTGACAGCATAGGAGCGTTTCCTCTGCAAACTTCAAAAATAACGCCCCTTGCGGCCTTTTCAGCCGTTACGTTCACGACCTTTTCAGTATATCCCTCTGCGCCGCTGTTGTCAAGCCTTACAGGCTCGTTCTTTTCATCTTTTTTTAAGATGATGTTTTCCTCAGTTTTTGCTGCACTTTCGCTGTCCCACTGTATCTCAGCACTGTTTACCTTGAGGAAATTCCACATTTTTGTCGGCAGCTTGTCTATCAGGATATTTTTAGTCATTTTAAGCACTCCTTTCCCGTCAGCCTATGCTGCCTTTCATTTCAAGTCTTATAAGATTGTTCATTTCCACCGCATATTCCACAGGCAGTTCCTTTGAAACGTTGTCCGCAAAGCCGCTTACGATAAGAGCCCTTGCGTCCTCTTCGGTCATGCCACGGCTCATAAGATAGAAAACTGCGTCGCCGCTTATGCTGCCTATCTTCGCCTCGTGACCGATAGCGGCGTCCTTTGTGCGGATATCCATTGCAGGGATAGTGTCAGACCTTGACTCAGAGTCAAGCATAAGCGACTGGCATGATACCGATGACTTAGCCTTTTTCGCACTCTTTTCCACCACAACGCTGCTCCTGAATGTGCTTATTCCGCCACTCTTGCTTATTGAACGTGTGTTAATGAAGGAGCTTGTGTTCTTGCCCACATGAACTACCTTTGCGCCTGTATCGAGATTTTGTCCGCTTCCTGCAAAAGTAACTCCCGTGAACTCCATTTTGGAATTGTCGCCCTTTAAAATGCTCATAGGGTAAAGGCAGCCGATATGCGAACCGAATGAACCCGATATCCATTCGATAGTTCCGCCCTCTTCCACAAGGGCACGCTTTGTATTAAGGTTATACATATTCTTCGACCAGTTCTCGATAGTGGAATATCTTAGCTTTGCGTTCTTCTTAACATAAAGCTCAACACAGCCTGCATGAAGATTTGCAACATTGTATTTTGGAGCAGAACAGCCCTCGATAAAATGCAGACTCGCACCCTCGTCAACTATGATAAGCGTGTGCTCAAACTGACCTGCACCCTTTGCATTAAGTCTGAAATAAGATTGAAGCGGTATAGACAGCTGCACGCCCTTAGGCACATACACAAACGAGCCTCCCGACCATACTGCACCATGCAAAGCCGCAAATTTGTGATCCCTCGGTGTAACAAGCTTCATGAAATATTTTCTCACCATATCGGCATATTCGCCTTTCATGGCACTTTCGATATCCATGTAAACAACGCCCTCTTGTGCCACCTCAGAGCGCACGTTATGATAAACAAGCTCAGAGTCATACTGTGCACCAACGCCTGCAAGAGATTTTCTCTCCGCCTGCGGTATGCCCAGCCTTTCAAAGGTGTCCTTTATATCCTGCGGAACGTTCTTCCAGTTGTTCTGCATTTTCGTGTTTGGTCTTACATATGTGGCAATATTGTCCATATCAAGCCCCTCCAGTGACGGACCCCAATCAGGGGTAGGTATCTCGTTATATATCTGCAAAGCTTGAAGTCTGAACTGCTGCATCCATATAGGGTCGTTCTTTTCTTTTGATATCTTCTCTATTATTTCAGGCGTCAGACCGCTTTTTATACGGTAAGCGTCATTTTCAACATCTTTTATATCATAAATACTGCGGTCAATATCCATGACCTGACTTTTTTCTTTCATCATTTTCACCTCGTCCTCTTGCTGCGTGTAATGGCAAAACGCCCCTTACACACTTTTATCAGATAGCCGAAAAGCCCTTTTCGTTTATCTTTTCCACAAGCTCTGCACCGCCGTTTTTTACGATAACGCCATTTTCCATAACATGAGCGGCATCAACTGTAAGAGCCTCCAGTATCCTTGTGCTGTGTGTTATAATAAGCAGTGAGCCGTGAACACGCTCTCTGTAGAGCTTTACGCCCTGTGAAACTGTCCTTACTGCGTCAACGTCAAGGCCTGAGTCTGTTTCATCAAGTATAGCAAGCTTTGGCTCAAGCATAAGCATTTGCAATATCTCTGCCTTTTTCTTCTCACCGCCCGAGAAGCCAACGTTGAGATCTCTGTCAGCATAAGACTCGTCCATATCCAGAAGCTTCATTGTTTCCGCAAGCTTTTTCTTGAAATCCCAAAGTCTAAGACGTGTCTTTGTTTTCTGCTCCAAGGCACTTCTTATAAACGAGCTCAGTGTAACCCCAGGCACTTCCAGCGGATTTTGGAATGACAGAAAAATGCCCTTTTTCGCACGCTCGTTCACAGGCATATCCACAATGCTTTCACCGCCAAAAACAATGTCACCCTCTGTTACAGTGTAATCAGGGTTGCCTGTTATAGCATAACCCAGCGTAGATTTACCTGTGCCGTTAGGACCCATAAGAACGTGAGTTTCATCACTGTTCACCGTCAGGTCAACACCGTGCAAAATTTCCTTATCCCCAACGCTCACATGAAGTCCAGTTATCTTCAATAAATTATTGCTTTTCATATTCTATGTCCTTTCCTCTATCGCCTTGTCAGGCTTTATTAAACGTCATGACATGGTTATCACGAGTTAGCTGTTCCTAATAGATATTATATCACAAAAGCATAGAAAATCAATAGGAATTTTCAACAAACAATTCTTCTAAACTAACTCACATAAAGTGATGATAACAAAAAAATTCGATTTTACCCCTTGACAAATAATATTATATGGCGTATAATATATTCAACGATATAGTATTATAGATCTATATAATAACTGAGCTGACTAAAGAGAGGAGAGAGTAAATGGGCTTTCCAATAAGTGCAGGACTGCTTGATTCCATGGTACTGTCAGTGGTAGACAGAGAGGATACCTATGGATATGAGATAACACAGTTCATACGCAGTGCGGTGGACGTTTCAGAATCCACATTGTATCCTGTACTGAAACGGCTTCAAAAAAACGAGCTACTTGAAACCTACGATAAGGAATATATGGGCAGGAACAGACGTTATTATCACGTTACCCCAAAGGGAGAAAAAGCTCTTGAAGAATACCGCAGAGAGTGGAAGAAGCATAAGAATATGGTAGACCGTATATTATTAGAAAAAGGTGGAGAAAACACATGAACAGACTTGAGTATCTTACCCAACTGCGCAGATTGCTTGAAGACGGCGGACTTGCCGAAGATGAAATAAATGACGCAATGGGGTTTTATGAGGAGATATTCCTTGATGCAGGTGCAGCCCACGAAGCTGAAACTGCCGCAAACCTCGGCTCACCCGAAGAGCTTGCCAACAAAATTTTGCAGGACAGTGGCATACACCCACAGGGCGACTCGGTATTTCAAATGGAAGCCGCCGCTGACCCCTCACAGGCTCGTGATACTGACAATAATGTGCCACAGAACGGCAATTCTCTCTCAAAGCTTCTTGTTATCATCATCACAAGCCCAATATGGTTCAGCCTTATGTGTGCCTTTGCCGCAATAGCCTTGGCGATACTTTGTGCGCTTTTAAGCATAATAATTGCAGTTTTCGCAACAGGCTTCTCCCTTACAATAGGCGGTATAGTAACGCTTTTCACGGTCTATCCCGCAGGCATTGCCCTGATCGGTGCAGGACTTATTTGTATCGGACTTGGAGGCATGATTGTAATGCCTGTTATAAGGTGCATATGGCGTGGCTGTGTAAGCCTTTTCAACAAATTCACAAACTTTGTCCATAGGTTTGTAAGCTCAAAGGCGGTGGCATAATGGGATAATACAGGCGACGTAAAACGCAGACGTTTCCCATTTTTTTTGACGATATTTATTATCGGCATAGTGCTTTTCATTGTGGGCGTGGTGCTTATCAAGGTCACAAACACCAAAAGCCTTGGCAAGCGTTATTCCTACAACGAAACTTTTGACGTTGCCGCTATAGATAATATGGAGATCGACTTCTCCGCAGGGGATCTCAACATCAAAAAGAGCAGTGACGAAAATATCCACGTCACAGGAGAAAATCTTCCAGAGAAGATAAATTTTTCGTCATCAAACAGCAAGCTTCAGGTCAAGACCGCCGACAGCCTTTTGCACCTTAAAGGCGGATATATCTCCTTTGACGGAAGTCAACCTACGCTGACTATAGAGCTTCCTGAAAAAACGTTTGACACTGTAAAGATAGACGCAGGCGCAGGACAAATGAAGCTTTCAGATCTGACCTGTGAAAACCTCGACATAGATTTCGGTGCAGGAAGCTCAGAGGTCATTAACGTCACCTGCAAAAATGAAGCCGACTTTGACCTTGGAGTAGGAAAAACAGTTTTCAAAGACTGCACATTCAACGATTCCGACTTTGACTGCGGAGTAGGCGAAACAGACTTTTCAGGAAAGCTTCTCGGCGACGCTGATATAGACGGCGGCATAGGAAGTATAAATTTTGATATCGACGGCTGCAAAAACGACTATAAAATAAAATCAAACAGCAAAGTGAAAATAAATAGCACAACAGAAGAGAACGAGCTTCTCTACAAAATAAAACTTGACATTGACAACGGTATCGGCGAAATTTCGCTTAATTTCAGATAAGGAGTGATAGAAATGGCAAAGCCACTTTACAAATTAAGAGAAGGCAGGATAATTTCAGGCGTTTGCGCAGGACTAGCGGAGTATTTCAACATCGACGTGAACATAGTCCGTATCTGTGCAGTGCTTATAGGCTGTGCAGGCGGTGCAGGAGTAATCGCATATATTGCGGCTGCAATGCTTCTGCCTGAGAGATAAGACCATACTAAAAACAAAAACCACGGCTGAATGTAAACTCAGCCGTGGTTTTTTTACGTCTTAACAAATATCTTTTCTGTTCATGAAAGTATGTGACCAATGCACAAAAGTGCCGCACCATAACTGTGCAAACAAATGATTTATATTTTAATTTGGCAACATTTCTGCAATTGT
>ENA-OPSW01001019-OPSW01001019.1-human-gut-metagenome-genome-assembly--contig:-NODE-1019-length-18630-cov-2.516447_pt1 | contig 18630 bp, 16 predicted proteins | sample MGYA00241463_ERZ501918 | MGnify/ENA primary metagenome ERZ501918 (study PRJEB25962, sample SAMEA2042443) | human gut metagenome | biome: human gut; feature: human-associated habitat; material: faeces... | reverse complement strand
ACGCTGCGTCTGCTTTTCCTTCCGTCAGCGCATCATAAAAATGCTCTTTTGTTCCGGCTCCACCGGATGCGATTACCGGAATGGATACATTTTCAGCGATCATTCTGGTGAGTTCCAGATCATAACCGGCTTTTGTGCCATCACAGTCCATGCTGGTCAGCAAAATCTCACCCGCACCCAGTCTGTCTGCTTTCATCGCCCATTCAACAGCATCCATGCCGACATCGATACGACCGCCATTTTTATAAATATTCCAGCCGGAACCATCTTCTCTTCGTCTTGCATCAATGGCTACAACCACACACTGACTTCCAAATTTATCTGCGGCCTCACTGATCAGATTCGGGTTATTGATGGCAGATGAGTTGATGGAGATCTTATCTGCTCCCTCGCGGAGCAATGCCTTAAAATCATCTACCGTGCGGATTCCTCCACCCACGGTAAACGGGATAAATACCTTTTCTGCGACCTTCCGCACCATATCGGCCACAGTCTCCCGCGCATCAGACGTTGCTGTGATGTCTAAAAATACTAATTCATCTGCTCCTGCCTTATCATACGCTGCCGCAATTTCTACCGGATCACCGGCATCCCGTAAATTGACAAAATTAACACCTTTTACCACGCGTCCCTGATTTACATCGAGACATGGAATGATTCTTTTTGTAAACATTGACGTCCTCCTACAATTGTGCAAAGTTAGAAAGTATCTGTAATCCTACTGTTCCACTTTTTTCCGGATGGAACTGACATGCAAAAATATTATCTTTTTCCACAGACGCATGGATATGTGTGCTGTAATCGATGGTCGCTTTGACAATTGCCTCTTCTCTGGCTTTTAAATAATAGGAATGGACAAAATAAACAAATGGATTGCCTTCCAGATTTTCAAACAGTCTTCCATTGTTCTGCAGATCCAGCGAATTCCATCCAATATTTGGAATTTTCAGTCCTTCCTTTTCCGGGATCCGGAGGATTTCACCATCTAACAGATGCAGTCCTTCCACTCCATCAGACTCTTCACTTCCTTCAAACAAAAGCTGTAATCCCAGACAGATTCCCAAAAATGGTTTCTGCTCTGCCGCCACTTCATGAATGACCTTGTCAAGTTCAAACTTCCTCAGCTGGCTCATGGCATCTCCGAAAGATCCAACCCCCGGAAGGATCACCTTGTCTGCCTTTTTGATCTCATGAAAATCTCTTGTGATCACGCACTCCTGCCCCAGAAACTGTAACGCCTTTTCTACACTTTTTAAATTTCCTGCATCATAATCAATGATTGCTATCATTCTGTCACCTCTGATAAGCCTGCCTTCTCTAATACTTTATAAATTTCTCTGGAATAAGTCTCTTTATTGGACAGTGCATACATGGTTCTTGCATCCTCTGCTGTCAATCCAAAATCCTGCTGTAATGCTGTCTCTGCTGCACTTTCAATCTTATCAAACTCGCCCCTGCATCCATAAGTCTCTGCATCCTGCAGATACTTGTCATATCGCTGCACCGTGCGGATCAGAGAATCCAGAGCCATATCGTAAACCTCTGCATCCATCATGCTCTCGTAAGCTTCATACTCTGCTGAAACCATAGCTGTAATACGATATTTCTCATAGGTATCCGTGTCTTTTTCCTTTACTTTCTCCCCTGCCACAGCCTGAAAAGCATCCGAATATCTTCCTTCTGCAAATGCCTGGTCTGCATCTGCAAAACTGTTTGAATATCCAAGTAAATGTGTGCCTGCCAGAACAAGTACCAGAATGGATGCTGCCATCACAAAAACGAGGATCACCGGCGCTTTTGGCAGCGGCGGTGTGTTATCCGGTTCTGCCGGTGGCTTTGGTTTCTTCTCTTTCTTTGGTTTTACTTTTTTCTCTTTCGGCTGCTTTGGTGCTTTTTCTTTCTTCTTTTTCTCTTTTTTCTTTTTTTCTTTTTTGCCCTTCTTATCATCGTCCGAAGAACCTTCTAACTCTTTTAAGATGTCCATATCATCCATAGACATCTCAGTAACTGCAGGTTCAGCCTGCATTCCGGAAATTTCTTCCTCATCTGGTTCATCATCACCGAACAGTAATTTAGACAGCTTTGCCAGAAATCCCTGTTTCTTCGGCTTCTTTTCTTCTTTTCCCCCGTCATCCGGCTGCACTTCTGCTTTTGCATTGTCTGCCTCCGGTATTTCGGAATCTTCGCCTGTTCCACTCAGAATTTTCATTAATTCATCATCTTCATCCGATACCGCTTTTTCGTTTTCTGTTTCCGGATCATCCAGTCCAAAATCATCAATTCCGATATCATCGATTGCCAGATCATCAATTCCATCTTCACTGGCACCCTCATCATTTTTTACTTCGGCAGTATCCTCTTTCTGCTCTGCTGTTTTCTCCACTGCTGATGTTTCCATCTCTGCTGTATCATTTGCGGCTTCCTGATTCACGCTCTCCATGATCTGGTCAATATCATCAAGCATCGGCTGTGTTGCTTTTGTCACACCCTGTGAACTTTCGTCCCTGTCTAATTCTTGCTCGAACTGTTTTAAAAATTCATCGGGATCATTATCTTTCCGGAGTTCCTGTTCAAACTGATCCATAAACAGATCATTGGAATCCGGAATATCAATTGTCTCTCTTGTACTCTTCTGTGGCATTTGTTCTTTACTCTCAATTTCTTCTGGATTTACAGGATCACTGTCATTTAAATCAGATCTGCCATCGACGGCATTTAATAACTGATCCAGGTAATTTTCTGATTCATTCATGGTAATATTCTCCTGCTATTGATTTCTTTGTAACTATCATATATTTATTTTTCGATTATAGTAAATCAGGGATGTGAAAAAACTCACACCCCTTTTTCTGACTTAATCTACGCTCTTATCGATCAGATTGTCAATTGCCTCTACCAGCATACCGATCTCCGGCTTTGTCAACTGGGCATCTGCTCCTAACTGTTCTCCCTTTTTGCGCATCTCCTCATTCACAAGAGATGAAAAAATAATAAGTGGTATCTTCTTGATCTCATCATCTGATTTGCAGAGTTTTGTCAATCTGTGTCCATCCATGAGAGGCATCTCAATATCTGTGATGATACAGTGTACGTCCTGACGGACTGTTCCTTTCTTCTTGAACTCAGTCAGCTTATCCCACGCCTCCTGTCCGTTCATTGTCATGATCAGATTCGTGTATCCTGATTTTTTCAGACACTCTGAGATCATTTTTCCAAGCAGTGGGGAATCCTCTGCAATGAGGATTGGAGAATCGCTTCTGTCTCTGGCTGTTCTCTCCTCCACATCTGATACTTTCAGTCCGGTTTCCGGGCTGATGTCCGTAACTATCTTTTCAAAATCAAGGATCACCACTAATTTTCCTTCCAGCTTGATAACCCCTGTTGCAGCACTCTTATCTTCCGTGTTGATCGTAGAATCCGGTTTAATGATGTCCTCCCATGATACTCTGTGGATACCGATCACTTCATCTACATGGAATGCAATGTTTAATTTATTAAAGTTTGTGATAATGAATAAGCCCTTTTTCTCGGATGGTTCCATTCCCAGACACTTTTTCAGGTCAATAACCGTCATCATCGTATCACGCGGCATAAAAATTCCTTCCACACAAGGATGTGCATTTGGAACCGGTGTTACCTGCTGATAGGTAAGGATCTCTCTGATCTTTGCCACGTTGATTCCATAATAATTGTCACCTAACGTAAATTCAAGAACTTCTAATTCATTTGTACCTGACTCTAAAAGAATATTTGTATCCATTGTGTCTTCCTCCCACGTATATGTTCTCTTGTTTTTAATTTGATTTAATATATGAACCTCAGTCCGCAGTGCACGCCAGAAAAATCAGAGATTTTCCTGGCTGTCGGGCATTCGCCCTATCACTCTCGATATATACAGACCTCACCATGCAAACATATCCGGTCTGTATATTCTCGATTGGCACTGCTCATTGCTTACGCACATTATATCATAACTCTTCCTGTTTTTACAATTTTATTTCATAAGTTGTGTCATCTCTTGTCACATGGAGCACAATATCAGAAACTTCTGTCACGGAATCCGGTATCTCAAATAAAAGAACCGCTGATTTTGTCTCTCCTGCCGGGATCTCATCATCATAAGTTGAAAAATCCGTTGTCATGATCGTTGTATAAGCAGAAACCTGCGTACTCTCTGCTCCATCCGCAGAATAATCCGCTGTAAACTTTACCTTTGAAGTGAGATTATCCAGAGTAATACCCTCTTCTGTAGGATTGGTCATATCGATTTCAAGTGCCATAAACTGTTTTCCATTCGAGGCTCTTACATCAAGCACTTCCGACTCTGTATAGTTTCCGGCAAGGCTTACTCCTCCATAGGCAACTTCCAGTCCATCCGCTCCAAATACATCCTCCAGCGTATTTCCGGCTGGTGTCTCATCCATTATTTCTGTGCCATCCACACTCTCACTGCCTGTGACAGTTTCTTCCGGCTCTGTTTCTTCCACGCTCTGATCCACATAGACCAGACCATCCTTCTGATATGAATTATGCTTGGAAACAACGTGTACTGCATAATTGACGATCTGACTTTCCTCTGCCTCTGTGAGATCATATGCTTTCGTTCCACATCCTGTCAGCAAAAGCATACCTGTCAGACATAAGATTCCTTCTATCTTTTTTCTTCTCATACTGTATCATCCTCCGCCTGTCCGGAACCAATCCCTGTTTTTTCCGTGTCAAGTTCGAACCAGAATTCTACGCCATCTTCATGATTTAACACGCCACATTCCCTGTGAAATGACTCCATGATTGCCTTTACGATAGAAAGTCCTATTCCACTTCCACCATATTCCCTCGTTCTTGCCTTGTCCACTTTATAAAACTTAATCCAGACATTATCAAGATCTTCTTCCGGAATCTGTTTTCCGGTATTGAATACACTCACCCGGACAACACTGTCTTTTCTTGTGTACCAGATTCTGATCTTCTTATCAAATTCTGCATGGTGGATCGCATTGCTCAGATAATTTGTCACAACCTCTTCCACCTTGAATTCATCTCCCCATGCATCCATCGGTCCGCTCTCATCAAATGTGACCGAGATATCATTCTGCTCTAATAAAATAGAAGATGAATTAATAATTCCATGAATCAGTTCTGTCAGATTAAAGCGCTCCATAGGAACAACTTCATTTCCAAACTCTAACTGGTTTAAAGTCAGAAGTTTTTTGACCATCTGATTCATTTTATCCGCCTCGTCCATGATCACTTCACAGTAGAAATCACGGCTCTGTGCATCATCATTGATACACTCCTGCAATCCCTCTGCATAACCCTGGATCAACGCCAGCGGTGTCTTCAGCTCATGAGATACATTGGATAGAAACTCCTTGCGCATCTCATCGATTTCTGTTTTTTTCTCAATATCCTGTTTTAATTCGTTATTTGCACTCTTAAGTTCTGAGATCGTGCTTTCAAGCGCACATGACAACCGGTTAAAATGTTCACCGAGTTCATCTATCTCATTTTTTCTGTGTCCTTTGGAAACATACTTGGCATCAAAATCAAGTTCTGTCATTCTTTTTGATATGTCCGTGAGTTCTGAGATCGGTGTTGTTATCCTCTTAGACACAAACACTGTGACAATCGCACTGATCGCAATTGCCAGAACGCCCACGTAAACCAGAAACTGATTTGAAATTTTTGCACTCTCACGGATACTCTCCACTGCGGTACGCATCAGGATCAGATTTCCATTGGAAAGTGTTCCATAAAGAACCATGTACTCAGATGATAACCTTGTATCTGTCTGTTTCTGTATGACGTAATTGTCTGATCTCTGTAAGATCTCGGTCTGGTTTCTGTCATCACCAAACAAAATATTCATAAATTCCATCAGAATGACCTGATTGTCATTCACCGACGACCTCACGATCGCACGGTTGGAACTGATGATCATAACTGCAATATTACCATTGGCACACAGATTGTCAAAAGTGACATCAAACTCACTGGAATTCAGTTCACCTGTCTCACTGGCACCGTTGATCACATCATATCCGTCGATCAGCGAATCCTGCTTATTCAACATATAATATTTTTCCAAAAAGGAAGTATTGATAAACCAGCACAACATAATCGTCCCTGCTACAAGTCCGACTAATATCACTGCAAGTTCGCGGGTCAGTGACCCTTTTTTATCTCTTTTCATATTATGACAACCATCCTGTAATGTCAATCAGTTTTGCAAATAATCGGCAATGTCCTACTCCACTATAAACTTGTAGCCAACACCCCAGATTGTCTTGATATACTCCCCTTTTTCCCCGATTTTGGCACGGAGTTTTTTGACATGTGTGTCAATTGTCCTTGCATCTCCAAAGTAATCATAATTCCACACGTTGTTCAATATCTTTTCACGGGATAGTGCAATTCCCTGATTCTCCATAAAATAGTCCAGCAGTTCAAATTCTTTAATACTTAATTCGATCGGTCTGCCATCCACGGTCACAAGATGCGCCGTCTTATCCAGTTTAATACCGCCCGCCTCAACAAATTTTTCATCATTTCCGGCAGTCAGTCCGCTTCTGCGAAGCAGTGCATTTACTCTTGCCACAAGGATTTTCGGTGAAAATGGTTTGGAAATGTATTCGTCCACTCCAAGTTCAAATCCGGTCAGTTCATCGCTCTCATCGCTTTTTGCAGTCAGCATAATGATCGGAACTTTGGATGTTTCACGCACTTCACGGCAGACATCCCATCCGTTGATTTTTGGCATCATGACGTCTAAAATAATCAGTGCGATATTCTTTTCTTTATAAAAAATATCCAGTGCCTCCTCACCGTCTCCGGCTTCTAACACTTCATAATCTTCCCGCACTAAAAAGTCGCGGACCAGTTTACGCATCCTGCTCTCATCATCTACTACAAGAATCTTTAATCTCTCCATATCGTCCTCCGGTTACGTCTGTTCTCTGTTAAAAATATCACGATTTTATGGCTAATCTGTGAAATCTGTCTGTTCTGTATCCACCTGGATCCCAAGTTCCTGTTCTTTTTCGCTCACTGCCTTTTCCCGCTCCGTCAGTTCCTGCTCCCAGGATGCATAGCGGTTTAAAAGTTTCGACTGATAGTTCATGATCGTCGGACTGTCGCTCGTCAGCGCCATGGCAAACATTGCCACAACGCACACCACAAGGATTGCATTCACACACAGGGAAATCTTCAATTTTCCGGAGGACTCTGTCTCTAATGCTTTCCTGTCGATCTTTGCAAGATTTTTTTCACGCTGTCTCGCCCTGACCGCCCGCACACGTTCCTTCTGTGCGATCTCACGCTTCTGCTTTTTTAAGCTTTCCTCAAGTCTCGGATGTGTGACCGGAATCGGCAGGATATCTTCATTTTTGATAAAAGGAATTGTCGTCAGGTATTCCTGCAGATCCTTTAAATAACTGTATCCGACTGCTGTTTCAAACAGTTTCTGTCCGATCATTTTGTTATAAACCTGCAATATGACCTCCGGATCACTCATATTGGTCTTGGTCTTGATATATCTGATCCCCTCGATTTCCTTTTTCGCCTGTTCTGCTTCATCCTTATTTTCAAAAGAAAATCCACCAACGCTCACTCTCTGCGTATTTTCCGGCATTTGTTCTTCCTCCGTTCCATTTACACTTCCTAAGCACATGTTATTTTTATTATAAAAAATAACTTTACAGTTTGCAAGTTTTATCCGTGCAGATAAAGAATACTCTCCTCCGGGATTGCGAGATACTGCGGCATTTTTTCCTGGTATTCTTTCTGCCAGCTTTCTTTCGGGATTTTCCACCAGACATCATGTTCGAAAACAACCACCAGCTCAAAAGGATCATCGAGGATCCTTCCGTTTTGGCACTCCACCAGATTTTCACGCTGTCCGTTCTCCGGCAGTCTTAAATAATGTGCGCGGATGCCGATATGTGTCGTATTTTCCGGGATCATGCCCTTTACGCAGACCGTTGTATTCCAGTTTGGCAGAACCATCGTATGGTCGTCCACTCTCTCGATTTTTTCAATATTTTTGCAGCCTGTCAGCTTCGCAGCCGCCGGTGTGCCGGGATTTTTAAAAATTTCTTTTGTGGCGCCAAATCCCGCCTGTCTGCCATTCTCCACGATCAGCATATGTTCACAGAAGCGGTAGATCTCATCGCGGCTGTGCGTCACCATCAGAATGTCTTTGTCATAACCGGACAAAAGTTCCAGCAGTTCCAACTGCAGTTTTTCTTTCAAAAATGCGTCAAGCGCAGAGAAAGGCTCATCCAGCATCAAAACCTCCGGGTCTGACGCAAGGATTCTTGCCAGCGCCACACGCTGCTGCTGCCCGCCGGATAATTTCCCCGGATAAGAGGATTTTAACTCTGTCACATGCAGCAGTTCCATATAATCTGCCGTCTGCCTTTTTATCTCCTCTGCAGTCATTTTCTGACCGGGACGACATTTAAAACCAGCCGCAATATTCTCCTCTACCGTCATGTTCGGAAACAGTGCATAATTCTGGAATAAATAGCCGACGTGTCTGTCCTGCACGCGCAGATTGATTTTTTTGCCGGAATCAAACAATACTCTGCCATTCAAAACAATTTTCCCACGATCCGGTGTCTCAATGCCGGCAATGCATTTTAATGTCATGCTTTTGCCACAGCCGGACGCACCGAGGATTCCGGTAATCCCCTGTTTTCCTTCAGTATCAAAAGAAACAGACAGCACTTTGTCATTTAATTTTTTTTCGATCTCCACCTGTAAACTCATCTTTTTTCTCTCCACGCAGATTCATTCCTGCCACGATGAGCAGGGAAAAAGCAACAATGATCAACACGTATTTTCCTGCGGTATCCATATCCCCGGCCGCCACCTCAGAATAAATGGCAAGTGGCAGTGTCCTTGTTTTTCCTGCAATATTCCCGGCGATCATCGCAGTCGCTCCGAATTCACCGAGTCCTCTTGTGAATGCGAGCACGCCGCCGGAGAGGATTCCCGGTCTTGCCTGCGGCAGGATAATTTTCCAGAAAATGGTGCGCTCACTCATGCCAAGCGTCCTGCCCGCATAGATCAGATTTGCATCGACCTGCTCGATCGCGCCTCTCGCCGAGCGGTACATCAGTGGAAACGAGATCACGACAGCCGCCAGAACGGTTGCCTGCCAGCTGAACACGATTTTATAATGAAATACTTTTTCTAAAAAGATACCGGCCGGTCTTTTTGCTCCAAACAAATAAAGCAAGAAAAATCCTGCTACGGTCGGAGGTAGTACGAGCGGCAGTGTCAGCAATCCATCCAGCCATGCTTTTGCTTTTGGGGAACGGACGGACACAACGCCCCGTGCTGCCCAAAGCCCCAGAAAAAATGTGATGATGATCGATACGACCGATGTTTTTAACGAGATCCATACCGGTGAAAGATCCATTTTTATGCCTCCTGAATTACTATCCTGTCTTATTGCTGTGCGTTGACAGAAAATCCTGCCGCCTTGAATACGTCTAGCGCTTCACCGGACTGTAAAAACTCCATGAATGCATCTGCTGCGTCTTTGTTCTTTGTTTCTTTTAACTCTGCCACCGGATAAATGACTTTGGAAACACTTCCCTCCGGTGCTTCTGCCACAACCGAAACCTTGTCAGTCATGGAAGCTGCATCTGTTGCGTAAACGATCCCGGCGTCTGCACTTCCCTCAGCCACCCAGTTTAATACCTCTGTCACGTTAGTTCCAAGACTTAATTTACCTTCCACACTGCTCCAGAGATCCAGATTCTCCAATGCCTCTTTGCCGTACTGTCCTGCCGGAACACTCTCCGGATCACCGATTGCGATCATATCTGCATTCACGATGTCCTCAAAAGAAGTATAACCGCTCTCTTTTCCTGCCGGAACGATCAGAACGATTTTATTTTCCAGAAGATCCACAGATGCATCCTCTGCGATATAGCCCTCCTCCTGCAATGCCTCCATCTGTTTTAACGCTGCGGAAAAGAAGATGTCCACATCTGCGCCAGCCTCGATCTGTGACTGTAATTTTCCGGAGCTGTCATAAGTCCCTTCAATGGATACTTCCGGGTACTGTTCCTCAAACATTGGGATCAGATGCTCTGTAAAAGATTTTTCCAGACTTGCGGCTGCCGCCAGTGTGATCGTTCCCTGAATGTCTGCATTCTGTGCTGCATCAGATGCTTCTGTTGTCACAGTTTCCTCTGTGCTTTCATTCTGTGCCGGAGCATCTGTGTTTGTATCTGCTCCTTTATTGCTGCCACAGGCTGCAAGTCCTGCGGTCATAGCTGTCAGTAATAGAACTGCTGTCAACTTTTTCATCATTTTTCCACATCTTTCTTCTGATTGTTTTTATATAAAACTGCAAATTATTTGCAAATTTATGATTCTTTTATTTTCCCGCACAATTTCCGGTATTTCCCTTTAAAATATCAATTCCATGCGTCAGTGCACCGATCGCATATTCCAGACACTCTCTTACCGCCTTCGGGCTTCCCGGGAGGTTGACGATCAATGCCTCTTTCCGGATTCCCGACACGCCTCTGGAGAGCATCGCCCTCGGCGTGATCTGCAGGGAATAATAGCGCATGGCTTCTGAGATTCCCGGTGTTTCGCGTTCAACTGCACGCATGGTTGCCTCCGGCGTATTGTCTCTTTTGGAAAAACCTGTTCCGCCTGTCGTTAAAATCAGATCCGCTTTATCTTCATCCGAAAGTTCACACAACAGTGCTGTCAGCGTGTCTCCATCATCCGGGATGATTTTTTTGAAAACTACCTCATAGCCCTCTTTTCCCACAATTTCTTCGACCGCCGCTCCGCTCGCATCCTCCCGCTCTCCCTTAGAAGCGGTATCGCTTAACGTGATGACTGCCGCTCGGTACTGCACATGAAATTCATCCCCGACACTGATCTTTCCGCCGTGAAGCACTTTCGCAAACACGCCGTTCGTCGGCATGATGCACTCTCCCATTTTCTGAAAAATTTCACAGCCGTGATGACATTCTTTTCCTATCTGCGTTAATTCCAGCACCACATCCTTGCACGTAAACCTTGTCCCAATCGGGAACTTTGTAAAATCATAGCCGCTCACGACGAGATTTTCTCCGAAAGCCCCATCTGTAACCTCTGCACCACGCGCCTTAAATGCGGCGATCGTTTCCTCTGATAATAAGGAAATCTGCCTGTGCCAGTTTCCTGCATGGGCATCTCCCTCAATGCCCCAGTTTTCCACAAATACTGCGGATTCTATATTTTTCTTCTGTGTGCCACGCTTTTCACTGATGCACACAGCCCTTACTTTTCCCATTAAAAAAACCAGCCTTTCCCACAACCTGCAAAGATTGTGTTTCTGTATAACATCTGTAAAACGAACTTCGTCTGTGTACGAAATTTTCTATATTATCCTCCAATTTCAGACATTCCTCTGTGTTCTGTCTGCTCCGTTTCATTCATTTCCCCAAAATGATGGCACTTCGGTTTTTGTGTGATAGTCATTTCAATCTGCGCTTTTAACTCTGCATCCGAAACGCCGTCTCTTAACAGCGTACGCAGATCCATTCCTGTCTCATATTGCAGACATGGTTTTAAAAAACCGTCCGCTGTCATGCGGACACGATTACATCCACTGCAGAATTTATGGGAAATTGCACTGATAAATCCAATTTTTCCTTCAAATCCATCAATTTCCCTATAATGTGCCGGTCCGCTTCCAAGTTTTTCCACGCACGGTCTAATCGTCCCATAAGTCTCACAGAGTATCTGCTTTACCTCTGCTTCTTTTAATGTATGTTTTTCTTTTCCCTGACCGATCGGCATCAGTTCGATAAAACGGACATTTACGCCGTCTTTTGCAAGTTCTGCCAGCGCAAGCAGCTCCTCTCTGGTCTGGTGCATCAGCACACAGTTCAATTTTACAGAGATTCCCGCCTGCTGCGCCTTTCGCATTCCCCGTAACACAGCTTCCAGATTGCCATCAGAGGGATTCCTGTCCATATGACATCCTCCTGTGAGGGAATTGTAATGTTCCGGGTTTAATGTATCCAGACTGATATTCACACCATCGAGTCCCGCTTTTACAAGACCATCCAGCTGTTGTTCCAAAAGGATCCCGTTCGTCGTCAGTGTCACTTTTCCCATGCCGCATTCCTTTTTTAGCCGGAAAATAAGTTCTTCAATATGTTCCCTCACCAGAGGCTCACCCCCGGTCAGCTTAACATTTTTGATCCCGAGACTGCGGTAAATTCCAGCAAGTTTTACGATCTCGTCATAAGTCAGAAGTTCTTCCTGTCTCAGATACGTCTTACGCGTCTGCGGCATACAATAAATACAGCGCAGATTACAGCGGTCTGTGACCGAAATGCGGATATAGTCGATATTGCGGCTGTATTGATCTAACATTGTTCTCTTTCCTTACTTCGCTCAAAAAGTCCGGATTTTCCACCGTCTTTTTTTTCTAAATGAACGTCAAAAATTTCCATTGCGCGGTCCATTGCCTTGCACATGTCATAAATCGTCAGAAGCGCCACATTCACGCCCATCAGTGCCTCCATCTCCACTCCGGTCTTCCCGGAAACTTTGACCGTGCACAGTGCCTTTATAATGTTTTCCGTTTCCTTTACCTCAAAATCAACGGTACATTTATTCAGGCAGAGCGGATGACACATCGGGATCAGATTTGACGTCTGTTTTGTTCCCATAATGCCTGCCACACGCGCTACGGTCAGCACGTCACCTTTTTTTGCCGTGTGGTTGACGATTGCAGACATTACCGCGTCATTCACACGGATCTTGCCGCTCGCCACCGCAATGCGCTCTGTGATCTCTTTTTCGGAGACATCCACCATCACGGCATTGCCATTCTCATCAAAATGATTCCATTCCATACCTCTTTAAACCTTTCCAAAAGAACAGTCCGGGAATCTGCACTCTGCACATCCGAGGCATAAGCCCCCATGTCCCAGCACATAAAAATCTTCCGCTTTCACCGGGATCCCGGCCGCGATCCTCGGCAGCATAATGTCAAAAATAGTGCTCTTTGCGTACATCACGCAGCCCGGCAGTCCCATGACCGGCGTGCCGTCCCCAAAATATCCGAGCAGAAACATAGCTCCCGGCAGCACCGGCGCACCGTAGGTGACGATCTGCGCTCCCGAACGCTTAATTGCTCCCGGTGTGCGGTCGTCCGGATCAACGCTCATGCCTCCGGTACATAAGATCATATCCACACCTTTTGCTTTGTACTCTGCTATTTTTTCCGTGATAAGCGCCTCGTCATCCCCCGGATAACAATGCTCTACCGTCTCAATGCCATAGGCTTTCAGCTTCTCAATGACCACATCGGAAAAGGTGTCCCGGATCAGTCCTTTTGCCACTTCACCGCCCGTCGTGATAAGCGCCGCCGTCTTTAATTTATATGGAAGCACATTGACAAGCGGCTCTTTGCCCGCACACCGTTTTGCTGCTTCCATTTTCTCTTTCTCAATGATCAGTGGGATAATTCTGGTTGCCGCAAGCTTCGCCCCCTTTTTCACCGGGGTGTAGGAATGTCTCGTTGCGATCATCATCTCACCAAGTGAATTGACTGCCAGGAGTTTTTCCACATTGATTGTTAAAATTCCGTCAATGTCCGAGGTCAGCTCGATTTTCCCCTCTTTCGGCTGGGAGGCATGCATATGTTCTCCCTGACAGATCTCACGCAGGATCTCTGCCGCCTCATCCTCATGAAGCATGTTTTCGTTCTTCTCCCACACATAGAGATTTTCTTTTCCCATAGATAATAACACCGGGATATCCTCTTCTGTCACAATATGCCCCTTGCGGAATCTCGCGTCTTTCGTGACGCCCTTTATGATCTGCGTCATGTCATGACATAAAACATGACCGACGGCTTCCTCTGTTTTGATTAATTTCATTGTTTTTCCTCTTATTTTGTCTTGGCGTTCGGGTAAATGTGCGCCATCTTCGCATCATCATAATGCTCATCCATGTACACCTGCCAGCTCTGCGTTGCTTCCACCTGTCTGCCTCTCTCATCATAGCGTATTAACGCCATGCAGGACACCACAACATTGCAGCACATAAATACGATCAGCATCCATGTCACTGTCTTACCGATCACAACAGGAATTTTTTCTATCAATCCTGAAATTTTCGGATACAGAATCTTAAACCATACAACGGCTGCGATTCCCCAGAAAAAGCAGTACAACAGGTTAATCCTTCCGCCGAGGTTAAACGGCATCCAGCTGTAATCCCAGAATACTTTTCCAAATACCAGCTCCGTGAACACACTGCACAGATACTCGTAAGCACCGCCTAAAAAAGTGCCTGTCCAGAACAGAAATCCGTCACTTCTGTCCTTATATTTATATAACATTGCCGTCACCATTGCAATCGCAAGTCCCCACACGATACTGAATGGTCCCCACACCACACTGCTGCGGCTCATCCATACCCCTGCTGTGATGCGGCAGAAAATCGTCTCCGTGATATCTCCCAGGAATGCTCCCACAAAAAATAACATCACGATTTTATAAAAATCACAGCCCTTTGCAAAAACGGTTTTATCCTTTGTGACCTTTTCCACAAAGCTTGCCTTCGGGTAGGCTTTTGTCATTCGTTTTTCAATCGATCCTGCAATCTTATTGCCAAGCCTGATGCGGAAACGATCGATTTTGCTATTTGCTTGGAGCCACTTCTCCGGGTGTCTGCTCTTTCCTGTCACAAGCAGATAGGAGGCGAGTACATCCACCACAAGCACACCGATCAGCACCAGCAGAACAATATGTACCAAAAGCTGTGGCAGTATTGCAAGCAATCGGAATACCCACCGGTTGGCATACTTCACCACAACATAACCCAATGCACCTTTTATCAGGGAAACCGGGAGACAGATGTAACCGTCTAAGTTCCATTTACTCTTACTATAATCCCACCAGCGTTTATGATAAAACCTCTCAATTAACTTTCCAGCGACGAACTCTGTAACTGCTGCATACAGGGATGCAAATAAAAAGAGCCATAGCCCGGTCAGCTCCTGCAAGCCCACAGACATTGCAACAGCTCCCACACCGTACAGGATACATAACGGGCCATTTACCAGCCCACGGTTGGAAAATTTCCGGTGCATAAATGTTGCCGCGGCTGTCTCTAACACCCAGCCCGCAAAAGAATATATAAAAAATAGCCACAATAAATCATATCCGGTAAACTGTATCATTCGTATGTCCTCTTTCTGTTTCTGCTCTTTTGGCGGATTCTTTCGTTTTTACTCTGTTTCTTCCTGATTACGTACTGTCAATCCCACAAGCATACTCTTAGATTATATAGAAGCCGCCACTTTTCTTCAAGTAAATTTAAAAAGCCTTTGCAGAAAATTCTTTCCACAAAGGCTTTTCAATCACTTAAATTTGATAATTATCTTCTTACTCTTTTTTTCGCATAACAGAATGCTGTAATCGCGCAGCCGGCAAACAATACCCATAATACTGCCATACTGCTGTTATCCCCTGTTTTTGGAGAAGATGTCACGGTCTCTGCTGTTGCAGAAGCTGTATTGTCCGTCTCTGTTGCCTGACTCTGTGCTGGTTCTGCTGTTGTTGTCGGATTCGTCACAGAGCTTCCCGGTGTCGTCGGATTTGTTGGCGTTGTCGGATTTTCCGGTGTTGTCGGATTTGCTGGTGTTGTCGGGTTTTCCGGTGTCGTGCTTGTATCGTCTGCTTCCGCAAAAATGAATGTACTAAAATGAGTTACTGTGAAAGTAATGGTACGGCTATTAAAATCATATGAATATCCATTTCCATTCGAAAAATTCTCATTGACTGTACCATCAGCATTCATATGTAAAATAACAAGTTTACTGATATCGATTCCCCTTGGAACAGGGATTGTAATTGTAACCGGAACTGCAAGTCCAGAAGCTGCTGTACTTACATTTGTCAGTGTAATTCCGAGTGGAATTGCATTTTTGTATTTGCTGTCCAATGTGGCAACATCCGCTTCTTTGGTAATCTTTAATCCGACATTTGATACCCCGTCATCTGCATTCAATGCTGCACCCAAAACTTTAATATTTGCTGTATCAATATAAGCTTTTACATCCTCAGAAACATCATTTGCAACCGTAATTCCAGACATTTTCTCAATTGCTTCTACCGTTGCACGCGTATCACTGTTTGTCTGCATTGCTGTTCTAAGAGTTGCTGTATCAGTTTCCTTCAATCCATCTCTTAATGCTTTGGCAATCTCTGCTTTTTTTGTCTCGTCTGCTTCATTATAGATTTTATTTAAAGTATCTGCATCTGCTTTCTCTACTGAATCCACGCCTGCCTGAACTAATACATCTTTTAATGTATTGTCAACCTCTTCGCTGGACGATGTAGTATCATAAATATCCGTAAATACTTCGTCACTATTTAAATAGTTATCGATATCATTACTCTTCACAACAATTCCAACTTTATAATATTTATAGTCTTTTATATAATCATTAAGATCTAATTCTATATCCTGATTACCAAGCCAAGCGCCACGACCATTTCCTCGTAACCATTGTTCGTTATCATTACTTCTATATATTGTTGCTTCAATGATTTTTCCCATCAATTGAGAATTTTGATCTACTCCCGGAATCGTCAAAATACCTTTTTCCCATTTCACTGTAGAAATATTTATTGGATCCAATTTTGCTGTAGGTTTTGTATAATTATATGTCACTGTATTTACTTTTGTGGTAACAACACCATTTTTAACAATGAAATACTTAACTGCATGGTCTCCTGACTCTCTAATCCGATCTGATATATCAGCCTGTGCTTCTCCATTTGTAAAAGAACAGTCTGCTATTTCATACCATCCACTAGTCCCGAAACATCCATATATATATATTGTTCCTGATCCAGATTGATTACTTGAATCTTTTACGATAATCTTTCCATTTTTCGCTTCAGCAGATACATCATCTAATGTTCCATTTACATATTCAATACTCTCAGCATCATCCTCAAGTAGTCTGTCATAAAATGTCGAATTATATTCTTGACTACAAATCAAGTCACCCTCTGCACTGATTAATGCCACATATAATGTTTCAGATTCCTTTCCTGAAACTTTCACTTCTACCTGTCGATTTTTTTGCTCAGTTGTCTCCTTTGCAAGATTAAATAATTCATCCCTTGTATAATTATATTCATTCCTATTATACACATAATAAGCAATATACGCATTTTCTTCACTCGTAGTAATCTGATAGTTAAAAGCATTCTCTCCAATATCATATGATATCGGTTTGATTTCAACCTTACCATTTATCGTCTCTGCCTTTGTCAATACCTGTGTCGGCAGCATTGTCACTATTAAAATGACTGCCATGCAGAGTGCTAACACATTCCACTTCATTCGTCTTTTCCTCATAACTTTGTATCTCCTTTATCTTTGATTGTGATACAGCAACAAAATCAAACCCCTTGTCCTATTTTCCAAAATAATGGTTATAATTTTATTAACTGCTCGGTATGTTCGTCTTATTATGTAAAAGACGAACCTTTTCCTTAAAACATATTTACACACTTAGCTTTCTGTTTTAATGTCGCATGAACATATAAATCCATGGTGATCTGTGTGGAAGAATGCCCTAAAATAGAGGAAACTGTTTTACACTCAACCCCACTCTCAAGACACGAAGACGCAAACCCATGACGCAGCGAATGAAAATTATAATCAGAAAGATTACAGTGCTTTAAAATGGTTTTAAAATGTTTCTGCACATTCCGGGGTTCCGTACAACGTGTGGTTCCTGTCAGGAAATAACAATCCTCCGGTTTTCTTTTTTCTTTCAAACAGTTTTCCAAAAAATCAGGAATCGGTATCGTTCTTATCGATGAAAACGATTTTGGAGTTCGGATATATAGCATTGTTTTTGGAAGTCCTTCCCTGTAATTATCATTTTGAATCCGCGATACAGTCCTTTTTATCTCAAATATTCCCGTGTCCAGATGAATATCTTCCCATTTTAATCCACATAATTCACCAATTCTGATACCTGTGCTTCGGCACAACAGAATCCCAAGTGCATATGTGTCATTTTTCTTTAATAAATATTCTTTGATACATGCACTTTCGTCCTCAAGCAGTACTTTAGATTCCAAACGGTGAACGGTAAGATAACAGTAATGTATCATTTCCTCATAATTTTCGTTTTGCACTGCATGTTTTCTTAGAATCGTTTTCAAAACACGCAGCGCAGAATAAATGGTACTATCCGCATATTCTCTTTTCTGCAAATCCAAAACCAATTGTTCGAGGTATGCCTTGTTCAATTTCGTGACATCAATTTCCCCTAATTTCGGTTCAATGAGCTTTCTGATCAGATAACAGTAATTTGCGTACGTACTCTTTTTAATTTTTGCTTTTTGCTGTATCAACCAATTTTCACACATTTCTTCTGTCTTTAAATCATTGTTCATAGTTCCTCGTTTCCGCATTGTTCCTTATTTTTTTGTTGAAACACAATGCAATTACAAATTATAAAAGGTTGTTACATCTCTTGCTTTTTGAATCAAAATATGCTAGATTGGATAAGAAAAGGGGCTGTGAAAAAAGAATAGTTCCGAAAAAAAGAAAGACCAAGAG
>ENA-OPSW01001018-OPSW01001018.1-human-gut-metagenome-genome-assembly--contig:-NODE-1018-length-18633-cov-10.846754_pt1 | contig 18633 bp, 14 predicted proteins | sample MGYA00241463_ERZ501918 | MGnify/ENA primary metagenome ERZ501918 (study PRJEB25962, sample SAMEA2042443) | human gut metagenome | biome: human gut; feature: human-associated habitat; material: faeces... | reverse complement strand
GTTTCTCACTGTTCAGTTATCAATGTTCTTTGTTTTGCTCTCTTGCGACAGCTTGTTTATTCTATCAAATCGCTGTTCGTTTGTCAAGCACTTTTTTATTTTTTTAAACTCTGTTTTAAGTTCTCTGTCTTGCGACAGCTTGTTCATTTTATCAAAATGTTTTGCATTTGTCAAGAACTTTTTTCATAACTTTTTCAACTTATTTTCAAAGTAATATCTATAAAGTCATGTCTGTAAAATGTAACTCACAAGCTCTACAACTCAATGTGTCCCGCGAGTCAGCTTTGATATAATATCATCCCGGCACACATATGTCAACGGATTTACTGCAATTAATTAAAGTAGTAAAACTATCTTAAAAAACACAAATTTTCTAAATTGTCTGTTTATTATATACAATTCTCACAATTACTATCTGACAGCATCTATCGCTTCCTTGATATTTGCCACACCGACAATCTCAATTCCACTAATATGCGACACTCCTGCAAGACACACTTTGGGAACAATACACTTTTTAAAGCCAAGCTTCTTTGCCTCAGCCACACGTTGCTCGGACATGGTAACTCCGCGTACCTCTCCGCTTAAGCCCACCTCTCCAAAGCATATGGTATCCTCACGCACTATAATATCCTTTTTGCTTGATGCGATTGCAAGCACTATCCCAAGGTCTATCGCCGGTTCGTTCATCCTTATACCGCCTGCTATATTCACATAAGCGTCACAGTCTGACAGTGACAGGTTGGCTCTTTTTTCAAGGACCGCCATGAGTAGATTTACTTTATTATAATCTGTACCATTTGCTGTACGCCTTGGATTATTAAAAAAACTGTGACATACAAGAGCCTGTATCTCGAGAAGTATCGGGCGGCTTCCCTCTATGGAACATGTGACAATTGATCCTGATGCACCCTCGGGCTTACCGCTAAGCATATACTCCGACGGATTTTCCACCTCAACAAGTCCCTCCGCCTTCATTTCAAATACGCCTATCTCATTGGTCGAACCAAATCTGTTCTTAACACCTCTAAGTATCCTGTACGACTCATACCTGTCACCCTCAAAATAAAGCACAGTATCAACCATATGCTCTAACGTCCTCGGTCCCGCAACCGCACCATCCTTTGTCACATGTCCTACTATAAAAACAGAAATACCCAGAGTCTTTGCAAGCTGCATAAGCACTCCGGTTGTCTCCCTGACCTGTGAGACACTGCCCGGTGCCGACGCTATCTCCTCATTGTACATAGTCTGGATGGAATCTATTACAACAACCTCCGGTCTTTTTCGTTGAATCACGTCCTTTGCTATATCAAGACTTGTCTCACATAAAAGCTCCAGTGAATCCGAAAAATCGCCAAGTCTGTCGGCACGCATCTTTATCTGATGCAGGGATTCCTCACCTGACACATAAAGTAATGGCACCTTTTTTTGTGAAAGTTCCCTGCATACCTGAAGTAGAAGCGTGGATTTTCCTATACCCGGATCTCCTCCCACAAGCACAAGCGACCCCCTCACAATTCCTCCACCAAGCACTCTGTCAAACTCGGCTATACCTGTCACTATACGCTCCTCTTTCTCGCTTTTTACTGCCGAAAGAGGCAGAACCTGTGCCGCCTTTGATTCTTTTTTTACTTTTCCCGACGAGCTTATCGACTTTTTATCTACGGTTTCCTCTACAAATGTATTCCATTCCTTACAGGCCGGGCACTGTCCCATCCATTTTGCCGATTCATAACCACATTCCTGGCAGAAAAATACAGAGGTCTTTCCTTTTGCCATATTGTTCTCCTTTATAAAATACAAAAAGCCCGGCTTTCACCGGGCTAAAAATATGCTCTATTTTCTTGATACTTTGATATCGACTGAATCAACACCCTCAAGCTCTACGCTTAAACTGAGCTTGCCGCCGAGATTTGTCTTCATAGTACCTGCAACAGCTCCAGCTATATCAATTTCGTACTCCGTCTCCTCTTCAAGTCCAAGAGTAATCTGAGCATCCTCAGGTCCCTCCACAGTAAATGTCACTGTATCAGCAGTCTCCTCGAAATCCATAACCGCTGTTCCCGGAACAGACTCGTATACAAAGAGTCCGTTTCTTTCGAGCTTTGTAATCTCCTTAAAGGTCTTTACCTTGTAGATATCTCCATCCTTCTCAAAATTGTCAAGCTTTGCCTTTGCAGCCAATGTATAATCTCCGAAGCTGAGCTTTCCGTTTTCCTCAGTACGGATTAATTCACTTATTACAGCCATTTTTATCCTCCCGTAGCTATATTGATATATTAATTATAAATCCAATTCTACTCAACAGTCAATGAAATTTGTTTGTTTTTCGTAGAAATTATTACCTTATTGCCGCGCTTGATTTTGCCGGTAATAATATCCTCTGACATACGGTCTTCAATCTCCTCCTGAAGTTTTCGTTTAAGAGGTCTTGCGCCATATTTTCTGTCATAGGCTTTATCCACGATAAAGGATTTTGCACTGTCGCGCACTGTGAGCTCTATATCAAGCTGTTCTTTACAGCGTTTCTTAAGCTCCTTTACAAGAAGTGTCACTATATGCTTCATGTCATCCTTGTTGAGAGCTCTAAATACAATAGTCTCGTCGATTCGGTTCAAAAACTCAGGTTTAAATATACGGCGGACCTCCTCCATGACACTGTTCTTCATACGCTCGTGATCCTGCTTTTCATCCTCACCAGCGCCAAAGCCAAGGCGCTTTGGTTCTATAATAGAAGAAGCTCCTGCATTTGATGTCATGATGATTATTGTATTCTTGAAATCAACCGTGCGCCCCTGTGAATCAGTGATTCTGCCATCATCAAGCACCTGTAAAAGTATATTGAACACATCAGGATGTGCTTTTTCTATCTCATCAAACAGTATAACAGAAAAAGGATTGCGTCTGACCTTCTCTGAGAGCTGTCCGCCCTCCTCATGGCCCACATATCCCGGTGGTGAACCAATCATCTTTGAAACACTATGCTTTTCCATGTACTCTGACATGTCAACACGTATCATGGCATCTTCTTTGCCAAAGACAGCCTCAGCAAGCGCCTTTGACACCTCCGTCTTACCTACTCCTGTCGGTCCCAAAAACAGGAATGAGCCAATCGGCTTCTTAGGATCCTTTAAACCAACACGGCCTCGTCTGACTGCCTTTGCGACAGCAGAAACAGCCTCCTCCTGTCCTATTACACGCTTGTGAAGTATCTGTTCAAGCTTTGCAAGTCGTCCTGCCTCTGACTCTGTAAGCTTATTTACAGGTATTTTGGTCCATCCCGATACTACATCCGCTATCTCATTTTCGCCGACTACAGGCTGATTTTTGGCTCCTGCGCGACGGTTCTTTCTGATAAGCTTCTGCTGTTTATTTTCAAGCACTTCCTTTTCTGACATAAGCGCGCCGGCAGCTGCGAGATCTCCTTTCGATAAAGCATTTTCCAACCGGTTCTGCTTATCTGTTATCTCTTTTTTCAGAGCAAGCAGCTCGTCAGATGATGTCAGATTCTTAAGCCTTATCCTGGCTGCCGCTTCATCCATCAGGTCTATCGCCTTATCAGGTAAAAATCTGTCATTTATATATCGTGCAGAAAGGTTTACTGCTGCTTTCACACCCTCATCTGTTATGATGACACCATGATGCTTTTCATAGAGTCCCTTTAATCCTGTGAGTATCTCTATTGTCTCATCCACACCAGGCTCCTCAACCGTCACCGGCTGAAAACGGCGCTCAAGCGCAGCATCCTTTTCCACGTATTTGCGGTACTCTTCTATGGTAGTGGCGCCGATTACCTGTACCTCGCCTCTGGCAAGTGCCGGCTTTAATATGTTAGATGCATCTAACGAGCCTTCTGCTCCTCCTGCACCTATTATAGTGTGAAGCTCATCAATGAAAAGCAGTACATTTTTGGCATTTGAAACCTCGCTTATCACCTTCTTGATACGCTCCTCAAACTCACCACGATACTTTGATTTGGCTACAAGCCCGGACATATCAAGGGAAACCAGTCTCTTTCCCAAAAGAATATCCGGAACATTGCCACTGACTATATCCTGCGCAAGTCCTTCTACTATAGCGGTCTTGCCCACTCCCGGCTCTCCAATCAGACATGGATTGTTTTTGCCACGGCGGCAAAGTATCTGGATAACGCGCTCCATCTCCTTTTTTCTGCCTATAACAGGGTCAAGAAGCCCTGCCTCTGCCATATCTGTCAAATCTCTGGAATACTGATCTAATACAGGAGTCGCAGAATTGTATGATGTACTGTAGCTTTTCATCAGATCCCTGTATGCAGACGGATCCTCACCCATCGCACCAAGAATATCTATAAACATCTTCTGACTGTTAACACCCATGGTGTTTAAAAGTCTTGCAGCTGCACAGTCTCCCTGCAGTACTATAGCCATTAGCAAGTGTTCTGTCCCTATCTCATTGCACTCAAATCTATCGGCTTCCTCCGATGCACGCTCCAATACTCTCTGTGTCCTTGGTGAATAGCCATCCCTGTCCATCACTTCGATGTTATCCCCCGGTGAAATCAGGTCTTCAATCATCGAAATAAGCTTATCATATTCCACATTGCAGGCTGTTAGAACCTCAGCTGCCACACCGGTGCCCTCTTTTATAAGGCCAGCCAGTATGTGCTCTGTTCCAACATAGCTGTAATTCATTTTCTTTGATATACGTGCAGCCAAATCTATTGCTTTTTTAGCCTTACTTGTATATGGTTTCAAGTCATATCCTCCAGTCATATTCACTAATTTAAGTCGATGAACTGCAAATCATCATCCTCGCTGTCATCCTCATTGTCATCCTTTGCACTGCTGTCTATAGTCTCAGACGGCTTATTTCCCTCATTGACAAATCCATCAAGTGCCCTTTGAAGCTGATTCTTTAAAGCATCCTCATCAGCATCGTTTTCTGTGTCAGAAACGTTTTCCTGCCTTGAATCGTCTTTTAAATCAAACTCAGAGTTTTCATTCTCAACAGCTTTCTTAGAATCAGGTGTAATTTCTACGGTTCTTCCGACATAGGATGCATTTGATATATTTTCATCCGTAGCCATCTTTTGCTCATCTGCAGCACCTTCCGCTGTTTCTTCTGCGACTTCATCTGCCGGCTCTTCTACAGCTTCATCTGCTGTTTCTTCTGCAGCTTCATCCACCGACTCTTCTGCAGCTTCTTCTTCCACTTCATCTAACGACTCTTCTGTAACCTCTTCTTCCGGCTCATCTGCTATCTCGTCCGCAGTTTCATCAGTTGTTTCTTCCAAAGCTTCATTTGATACATCTTCTGCTGCATCATCTACATCATCATCGTCATCATGATAGTCCATTGCCTTATATTTTCTGTTTTTCACAGCTGATACAATAAGCAACAGTAACAGAATAATGATAATAAGAACCAGTATTGCAGCTAAAACAAGATATTTATTGGCAATTCCCGGAACAAGCTCACTCTTTACCGCATCGTTTTCCTCCTGTGCCACTGTAGGTGTGCTGAGCTCGGTCCTCATATATGTGCCATCTACGCTATCATATGTGTACCAGCCACTCTCACCATTGTCATTCATGGCATATACGAGGTAAAAATCCTTTGTCTGATCATCGGTTTTTTCGGCTTTGGTCCGGTAGGCTGTTGCCACACCCTTGCCCTCTATGGAGAGCGATATCTCATTATATCCCTCAGGCACATCATCCACCTTAGGCAGTAAAACCACTATAAAATGCGACTCTGAATTGATACGGACAAACTCATATGCTGCATTCTGTGCTGCATCATATACAAAAAGTCCATTGCCGCTTTCCGACTGTAAATACACAAGCGTGATATCACCAAAGGTGCCATGAAGGGTATTGTATTCAAGTCCGTCAATCACTGTCTTTGAGTGCTCAAAGCCTTCAGGAACAACATCCTCCGGAATGTCATTTACCATAGTCCACTCTGTGCCATTTATATCGAACTTCTTCCAGTTATCCTGCTTATCTGCATTCTCCGGATCATCCTCGGCTCTTCTGGTAACAACTATATTGTATGTACTTGTGCTGCCATCCTCAGCTGTCACAACGACGCTGACCGTATTCTCTCCAACCTCAAGTGAATCATTGCCTGTAACGGATGTCACACTCGCCTTGGAATCAGCCGGATTTGCTGTAACCGCAAGGCTTGAACAGCTGTAATCTACTGTAGCTGTATAATCCTTTGTCGCAGCAGAAAACTCAGGGGAAAGCGTACCTGCTGAGATAACAAGCGAACCAAGAGATGCGTTTGAGGATTTCTTTTCCTCTTTGTTTTCATTATCTTTATTTGCATTGTTGTCATTGCCGGTATTGCTGCCAGAATTGTCCTTGTTATCCTTGTTGCTGTTTGAATCATTGTTTGATGAAGCACTTGTTACCGTCACCTTCGTGCTGGCACCGGTAATTGTACCTCCGGCATCGTTGCCCTCTGCATCTCCTACAACTGTACAATATGCCTTTATAGTGCAGCTTCCTGCAGCCTTCGCCGTAAATGAAAATGACTGCGATGTGGGATATCCTGCGGCGTCACCAATATTGGCCACACCATCTCCTCCGTTACTCAGTACTCCCTCGTCAGAGCTCGAGATAACTACAGTACCAAAATATCCAGACGGCATGGAAACAGTCACCTTAACTGTTTTTCCAACAGCTATAGAGCTTGAGCTGACACTGAGACCAAGTCCCTGCGCATATACATGCTCGGCAGGTGTGAAAACAAGCATCACTGCCACAACAAGTGATAATATACATCCAAATAATTTCTTCATATCTTTCCTCACATTTCTAATTCTGCGATATCTTTGATTTGCCCAGTATGTGTCTGTTCATAATTATCATATCAAGGGCATTTCCACCATCACGCTTTCTGTTAGCATCAGCTGCCTCCAGATAAGCACCTGTGAGTGTTCCCTTTCCTAAAATATGTCTGTTGAGCTTAATCATATCAAGAGCATTTACAGCACCATCACCATTGATATCTCCATATATAACAATATCGTATGTCTTTTTCAGATTACCTGAAGCATCATAAACAGCCACTTTATTGCCTGTTGCAATCTTTCCGCTGTTTTCTGAGCCTGAGCTTGTCAGAAGCTTTACAGTACCTGATGCTGATACTGCTATATTCTTCACAAAATCAGCTGCACCGGTTCCAGGCTCAATGCCTGTAATATAAGTACCTATACTGTATTTACCTGATGTTATGTTTACATCTGTATTATTTTGGTTATTATTGTTCTGATTATTATTGCCACCTGCATTATTTACAGATGCCGCCTGCCTGTTTATATTGATAGTGTATGTTCTTGTATCACCGCTTTGCGACTTGCATTTTACCTTAATTGTATTATTTCCGACAGCAAGCGAATAGCTTCCTGTGCCTGAAACACCACTGTTTCCTGAAACTGCATCTGCCGAAACAGTCACTGAGCTTATAGCATTTGAAACAACTGCTGAATAGCTTGTTGTCGCTCCATTGAAGGCCGGTGTGAGTGTTACACCACTTATCGCAAGCGACTGCAGATAGTTATTGGTATCGCCAGCTTTATCGAAGCCCACTGCTGACGATGGCATATTGTTGTATACAGGTATTTTAAATACAAAAGCCTGATTCTTGTCTGAATATCCTTTAGCCAGACTCTGTCCCTCAGTAAGAGCCGCTGTGGCATTGCCCATGTACTGATGGAAATACAGTGAGCTTGTATTTACTACATTAAACTTCTCAAAATACAGTGTATTTTGACCCTTATTTATATAATTGCTGCCCACCTTTACAGCTCCGCCGCTTATGGACTTTACTCTTGTATTCCAGCCCTGCTTCTTGGCAAAAGACAGACCATTTTTATAAATCTTATCCTTCGTGTTTCCGGTTGCACTAAAATTAAAATAATTATAATATCCTTCGTATCCGGAATATGTACCCGAAATAAGAGGGCTCGTTCCCTTTTGTCCCTGCTCCTGCTTTATACGCGATGCTATATGGTATGCACTTACTCCACTGCTCTTTGCCACATCCATGAATGTGCTTGCATAATTGATTTTCTCGCCATTGTTGGAATATGTCTTTGTTCCCTCCATAAATGTGCCTTTTACTATGGACTTGACACCTTCAAGTGCCTCATTCGGACTGTATGCCAGACTCTGAAACTGAAAAATATTGGTCTCATCAAGAAAATTCCTTGGATCCATGAGATAAGCAATATAGGCACTGCTTGCTGACACCCATCCCGGTTCGTACTCAACCCACGTATTTGTTGACCAGTTATAGGCTCCTGCTGCTGTCGATTTCTTGGCATTGTCTGCTGATTTGGATACCAGATTAAGTCCGTTTACACTTTCATTTTCAATCACCGTATCCCAATTCAAACCTGTATTTACAGCCTCAAATGTCCAGCTTGGATACTTATTGTGAAGAGCTGTAAGGTTTGGAATATAGCTATCAGGAAAGCCTGCATTCTTCATAGCCGTGACAAAATCAGTATTGTCTCCGCTATTATTGTATGTCACCTTTATGTATGTACTGATAGTCCAGCCCGTAAATGCCTTGCCGTTTAAAGTACCCTTGACATTATACCATACCACACCGTTTACCCTGGTCTCTCCAATTATGTCAACCTGATGGTTCCAGTTGAGTGAGACAACCTTTGTAGTGCCGGATGTGCCTGCTGCATTGCGGACATACACATTGCCACCTGTAATCGTACCTGTAGCATATGCTCCCGATGCGGTTGCAAGGGCAAGCTGTTCCTCATTATTCTGCTGTATGGCATCCGCATTGCCGGTGTCTGCTGAAGCATCCCCTGTCTGCGCATTGTCTGATGCAGCTGTGCCGGTACCTGCTGATACAAAATCAGACCTGATATAGCTTACACACTCCTCGTTATTTGCTGCCAGATTGTACTTTGCCTTGTACCACACCTTGCCGTCTGCACCTGTGGTCTGCTCAAGAATAATAATATCCTTACCGTTTGAAAGCTTGTGCTCCAGCTCATACTCTGTGCCCGGTCCGCTTCTCGCCGCTACCCAGTATCTCTCATCACACACAACCTTAGCCGCCTGATCCGCATAGACTGCTATGCTGCTGTATGGTGCCAGGTCACATGCGGCTAATGACAATGTAACGACAGAGGCTGCCAGAAATTTATTTATCTTTATCATCAAATCCCATCTTTCTTATGTGCATTGTTTACATTAATCCATTATCCATTTAATTATAATAGAATATGACCTTTGTATCAATGTATTCGGCAGAAATTTATTATTTTTTTATTAATGATAAAAAAACTCCCTTCAACGTGCAGCTCATGCTTACGTTTCAGGGAGTTGCCTGATTCATATTCTGCTTATTCTTACTGTCTCCTGTAGCTTTTCTAGCTGAACAGGGATTTTATCTTATCCCATAAATCCATGAAAAAGTTACCAATCTTTTCCCAGAAGCCCGGGTCATTTATCTTATCGCCAAGCTTTGATGCCCAGTCCTGTGCCTGGTTGATGACTGAATCCCAGTCGATATTGGCATCCTTTAGCTTCATTAAAAGAGATGTAAGCTTTGCAATATCATCATCAGAAAGCTTCAGGTCGTAATCCTTTGCAGCCTCCTTTATCGCATCCTTTATCTGGCTCTCATCCTTGAGCTTTCCATCGGCAAGCTGCTTCTTTAGGTCAGCAATCATTGCCTCGATATCCTGCGAATCGCCGTCAATGCTCTTGTTGAGCTCTCCTGTTGTGACAAGCTCATCCATCGCTGCGTCTGTCACCTTGTCGTCAAGCTTCTTGCCTGTCATCTCCTCGTATGCCTTTAGTGTGCCTACAAGTGCTGCCGTTCCGGAAATAGGGAAAGGGCCTGCGACTATGATTTTAGCATCAGCTATGCCGGCTGTGGCAAGCGCATTCTTGTACATTCCTACCGTACAGTAATTGATATTGTGCGTGGAAACACTAAGACCCGCACCCTTTTTATCCTCTGTAATGAGTACTGAGGAAAGTGACCTTGTGCCAATCTCGCTCTTGCTGATGTATGAATCGAGGTACTTGTGCTCCTCATCATTATTTACATAGACCACATCGTAATTGTCCAGATCAGTGAGCTCGATTCCCATAAATCCAAGCACTGTCGCTCTCTGCTCTGGTGTGAGGTCTGCTCCAAGACTTAAGTATGGCTTATCATTTTTGCTGATGGTCACCTTGTCGTTTGCCTCACTGCCGGCTGTCGTTGTGCTGTCTGCAGTACTGTCTGTGTTACTCTTATCAGCTGCGTCACTGCTGTCACTGCCTGATACATCAACGCTTGAAACTGTATCAGTCTGCGTAGCTGTCTCTGTTGCAAATACAGCCGGATTCATTGTAAACAGTGTCACCGCAGCAAGCACGCTACATACAATACTCTTTGCTTTTTTCTTTATTAATCTAATCATTTTTCCTCCAATCTACTGCTCTATATCATACGAAATTGTAAAGTTGCTTCCGTCGAAGCTGACATCTGCCATGCTTCCGCATACCACAGGCATCATCGGCGACATATGACCTATATCCAGATCCATGATGATTGGCACATTAAACTCTCTAAGCAGTGATGAAAGCGCCTGTCTGTGGTCTATGCCAAACATTTCCTCTCCAAAGTGCGCCGGGCGTCCGATAAGAAAGCCCTTTACATTTGAAAACCATCCTGCATTTTTCATCTGCCACATAGCCCTTCTCATGCCCATCACATTAAGGTCACATGCCTCAAGGAACCATATGATACCATCATCACTGTAGCGCTCATTAAATTCCCTTACATGGTCAAACGATGTACCAAGCAGATTGATAAGACAATCCATGCAGCCACCAAGCAGCCTGCCTCTCATGGTAAGCCTGCTTTCCTTTGCCACCGTGGGAATAGAGCTGATGCACGACTTTTCAGTCAGGTTGTAGCCCACAAACGGAGCATTCTCATCCTTTATCGATTCCTTCTCCCACATAGGGTAATTGGTAAATGAAAGCTTCCTGCCACAAAGCAGATTAAATGCATCGGTAAGTGACTCATGCCACACCTCCATGCCAAAGCTGCCCGCACACGGCCCGTAAATACCTGCTGTATCTGCAATAGTAGCCTCCAAAAATGTGAAATTCGTGTTGTCGGAATAGCCCATGTACCATTTAGGCTTTGACTGCTTCACGCGCTCAAAATCAATATAAGGCACTACCTCGCACATCAGCTCGCCACCACCACAGGATATAAGCACATCACTGTCAGCAGAAACATAGCTCTCGTTCAGCTCTTCTGCGCACTTCTTAGGTGTATTGCTGATACCTATGCCACTGTCGCACCTGCAGTTAGGTCCCTCTATCGTCTTATAACCCATGCTGTGAAACCTTTTAATGGCATTGTCAAAGGCACTCCTGTACGGCTCTGTTGTACAGCCCATCGAAGGCGCCACAAAGCCTATTGTTCCTCTATCCTTTAGAAATTCAGGGTATCTCATGTTTCTATCATCCTATCACTATTATTTACATATCTAAGCTTCTGTCTGAAGTAAAATATGTAGGATTTTATCATTTCTGTCAAGGTCATTTTACTGTCATAATTAAATGTCGTCGTGTACTGCACATGCTGTCTGTTGCACCAGTTGTATATATCATGCAGACTTATCGAATCAACATTCTTCATATTGTTCATAAACACCTTAACCTTTGAAAGCTCATCCTCACTGTCAATGTATAGATGAAAGATAGTATTCGGACATTCAATTATTATCTGCTGTTCTTCTATATTTTTCATCACTGTATCCTCTATTGAATGATGTATCCTGTGTGATTAAAAACATTATCGTCTGTCACACCGGGATGTGAGTAATAACAAAATATCGTAACTGTTCAGTACCTTCACAGCTAAAAAATATCACATAACCATAGTACTACACCGGCGTCACAAAATCCAGTCATTTTTGCCTGCCAATTCTTACTATTTTATTAAGAAAAACGGTAAATATTATACTCCCTCACAGTCAAATGCAGGAATGAAGCTGTCCTTTGCCACATCCCCCTCCTGTATAAATGCATTCGTGATTCCTATTTCGAGGGCATAGTCAACAAGCCTTTCATACTCTCTCCTTGTCACTGTGCGGTTTATCTCAGGATAATCCTTTAGTGCAATCGGCGTAAACTGGCTCATCATGCTTATATATACGTGATCATGATATGTATCATACAGGTACTTAAGTACATTCTTTGCATCATTCACATGTCCCGGCAGTAGAAGCTGTCGCACAATAACTCCCTTTTGTATGAGTCCTGTCGCATCGTCAATCACGACATCCGGCTGCTGCCTGACCATCTCTGAAAGCGCCTGCTTTGCGACAAACGGATAATCTTTTGCCCTTGAATACATTGCCGAAAGCGCACTGTCCATATATTTAAAATCCGGAAGATACACATCCACTATGCCCTCAAGCAGCTTTAGCTCTGTCACATTTTCATATCCGCTCGTATTGTATATAATAGGAAGCTTCATGCCGCGGCTTTTTGCATCGTTTACCGCCCACACTATATCAGGGATATACTGCCCCGGTGTGACCAGATTGATATTATTTGCGCCTTTGTCCGCAAGTTCCATAAAGATATCACTCAGCCTCTCTTTACTGATTACCTTTCCCGCTTTTCCGTCAGAGATCTCCCTGTTCTGGCAGAACACGCAGTGCAGGCTGCAGCCTGAGAAAAAAACTGCCCCGCTTCCTCTTTTTCCTGATATGCACGGCTCCTCCCAATAATGAAGTGCTGCTCGCGCCACCTTTATTTCAGATGAAACGCCACATACACCTGTTTGTCCGGTTCTTCTGTTTATGCCACATTTTCTGGGACACAATAAGCAATTCTCGTATTTATTCATATTTTTCATTTTAACCCTTGCTAAAAATAATGTTTGATACTACAATCTATATGATTATGCGGTGCATATGCCATGCGCCTTCAGTAGTCATTTTCAAATTATATCATAACTATTCTTACAGAAGAGAATAGTTAAAATACACAATAAGGAGATTACAATGAATCAGTCAAACTGTATCGTCGCCCAGTCAGGCGGCCCAACTGTTGCAATCAACGCAAGCCTTGCAGGAGTCATCGCAGGAGTAAAAAGCTCTGAGAAATACGATATCTGCTATGGCGCCGTAAACGGAATACTCGGCATATTAAATGAGAATTATCTCAATCTGTCAGATATTTTTGCAGATGATGCTAATCTTGAAAAGCTTAAGACCACACCTGCGATGTATCTTGGCTCATGCCGCCACAAGCTCCCTGATTACAAGGATGATGATTCACCATATGTATACATCTTCCACCAGTTCGATAAGCTTTCTATAAAAGCTTTCTTTTACATCGGTGGAAATGATTCGATGGATACCGTATTAAAGTTATCCGATTATGCAAAAAAAATCAACAGTGATGTGAAAATTATAGGAATTCCAAAGACCATCGACAATGATCTGTGCATGACAGACCACACTCCGGGCTTTGGCTCTGCCGCCAAATACATCGCATCGAGCATGCTTGAGATAGCCCATGATACCTTTATCTATGCTGTTAAGAGTGTGACAATCGTTGAAATCATGGGACGTGACGCAGGATGGCTCACTGCCGCTTCCGCTCTCGCACGTAATGAGTACAATACAGCGCCTCAGTTCATATATCTGCCTGAGGTGGATTTCGACAAGGACAAATTTGTTGCCGATATAAAAGAAGCCCTTGCGCACACTAACAATGTAATAGTTGCCGTATCCGAAGGAATACATGACGCAGACGGCTCATACATTACATCATCAAAGGCCGCATGTGACCAGTTCGGACACCAGCAGCTAAGCGGTGCCGGAAAGGCTCTTGAGTTCATCGTAAAGGAAAACATCGGTGTCAAGGTGCGCTCTGTAGAGGTAAATGTGCTCCAGCGCTGTGCCTCACATCTTGCATCATTAACCGATATCGAGGAATCTTTTGCTCAGGGTAAAAAGGGTGTCACTATTGCAGCAGAGGGTGTGACCGCATCAATGGTATGCTTAAAGCGCATCTCAAATAATCCTTATCAGGTGGAATACACATATTCTGCTATCAAGGATATCGCAAACGAGGCCAAGTCTGTGCCAAGAGAGTGGATCAATGATGCGGGCAATGATGTGAAGCCTGAGCTTATCGAATACTTAAAACCACTTATTCAGGGAGAAACCGCTGTAGCCTACAAGAATGGTCTGCCTGACTATATGGATGTGTCACATCTTCACAAATGTAACTGATTTTAGCTGCCGCCTACACCCCGGTGTGGGCAGCAACAGCATATCTCCAAGGAGGTCGATTTACATGAAGAAAAAAGTGCTTATAACCTGCGCCGTTGTGCTTGGTGTGCTTTTGGCCGTTTATCTTGGCTTTGCCTTTTATTTTAGCAGCCACTATCTGTTCAACACAAAGATTAACTCTGTAAAATACGCAGGGAAAACTGCAAAAGAGGCATTAGAAAAAAATACAGCCCTAAGCCGCGACTATCTGCTCACAATCACTGATAGAAAAGGCAACAGCTTTTCACTTAAGGGACCTGATTTTTCCTATGAATATGTCTCAAACGGTGACGAGGAGCAAATCCTAAAAAGCCAGAATGCTTTTACATGGCCTGTCAGTCTCTTCAAAGCTCAAAACTATACTCTAAAGGGTTCGTCCAAATATGACGATGCCACTTTGGCTGAAAAGCTCAAGGCTCTTGATATTTTCAGTGATGACTACATTGAAAATCCGGAGGATGCCCACATCGAGATAAAAGACGGCAAATACGATGTGATTGAAGAGAAAAATGGCTGCAAACCGATATATGACAGCATCCTTGCCGAGGTAAAGGACGCCCTGGACAACGAGCTCCCAAAGCTTACCTTAAGTGATGACTGTTATGAAGCTCCAAAAATCACAAAAAACAGTGATACTATCAAAAATGAAAAAGAAGCCCTCGACAAATACACCGCTTCAACCGTCACTTACAAAATTGAAGGTGCCGACGAGAAGCTTGACTCAGCCAAAATCCTTGATATGCTAAGCATCTCAGATGACGGCAGCGTAAGCATAGATGATGCCAAGGTCACTAAATATGTCCAGCAGCTTGCTTCCAAGTACAATACCTTCGGCCGCAAACGCTCATTCAAGACATCGTCCGGTGATACTATTGAAATAGGTGGTGGAGACTACGGATGGGTAGTCAGCAAGAAAAATGAGAAAGCCCAGCTCCTTTCAGATTTAGAGGGAGGCAAGCCAGTGGAAAGAGAACCTGTTTACGAGCAGACTGCACTCTACCGGGGCGCTGACGACATAGGTAATACATACATAGAGATTGACTACACAAAGCAGCACATGTGGTATTACAAGGATGGTGCTCTCCAGATGGAGTCTGATTTCGTATCAGGTAATCTCGCCCGTCAGAATGGCTCTGTAGACGGTGTATACAAGATTGTTTACAAGCAGAGAAATGCTACTCTTGTCGGCGAGGGATACTCTTCTCCTGTCAGCTATTTCATGCCGTTTGCCTACAATATAGGTATCCATGATGCCAGCTGGCGTGATACCTTCGGAGGAACTATTTACAAAACCTCCGGCTCACACGGATGTATCAATGTGCCGCCTGCTTTTGCAGAGCAGCTGTTCAACGCTGTGGATAAGGGCACTCCTGTTGTTGCCTACTACAGAGAGGCTGTCACTCTGACAAACAATGCTGCAAAGATGTCCAATGCATACTCGTATGTGGCTCCTGATGCTGCACAATAATTAATAATATTGGCCCGCCCGGCAGAGGTGCTCCCGACGAGCTAACGCTACGCAGCTAAGGTACTGTACGAATTATGCTTTTTATGGTTTCTATGCTTGACGAAACCGTCGAAACGCGCCGTCCATGGCGCGGTTTCTCCTTGCCCCGACGTCCATGCCGGGGCATTTCTGCGTTTCATGGGCATAATTCTACAGTATCTAAGCTGCTGCGCTAGCCGCTCTTTCGGGAGCACCTCTGCCGGGCGGGCCAATCCCCATGTGCCGGTCGCTTTTTCTTACTCTTTCGCTATATTCATGCGATTCTTCCATCTGAAAGTGTGTTAAAATCTGCTTACATTGAAGTATTTTCCACTACTCCAGTAACAAAATGTCAATAGTTGTTTAATCATTGCCTGCCACTTTATCAAGAAGTCTTGCGGAAGTCCGCTTTGCTTCCCTTGTAGCATGGGCATAGACATTCATGGTGGTACTCACGTCTGAGTGTCCTAACAGTTCCTGCACATCCTTAGGCTGAGCCCCGTTGGATAAGAGGTTTGTCGTGTAGGTATGCCTTAATGTGTGGAAATGGAAACCTTCAAGCTCCGGCACATTTTCTGTCATTCCCAAATGGTAATACTCGTAATGCACCCGATTCTTTTCCATTACCTCTCTGTAAAAATTCCGCTGATAAAGTTCTCCATACTGAAAACGATTTACTTACTAAGAAAAAAGAGCTTGAAAGCAAGATTGCCACCAAAGAGGAAGAGATCCGAACTCTCAAAGCCAGATTATCCAATATCGTCAGACAGCATGAATTTGCAACAGTACAAGACTTCTACACAGCATTCTATACTGCACAGCGTGCCTTTGACGCATATCAGAAAGAACGTTCTAAGTGGGAAGAAGCATACGGAGAAAAAGTTACTCCAAAGTTCGAAACCATACACGACAAAATAAAAAGATATCAGGAAAAGTCTGACAACCAGAACGCCAATCGACCTTATCAAAGCAAAGATAAAGGGGCGAGATAATCGCCCCTCAATTTCATTGCTTAATTTTTTCAAAAATGAAGTTCAGAACACTCATCATCAAGAAATCACACTAAACTTCCATTATTGAAATCAATTTGATTAATTGCTATAGTAATCAGCTCTTCAATATTTGATAGCTATATAATTTTTTCATATTTTCACTTTTTCTTCTCTCAGCCTCTTCCAGCGCCTCATTATATAAACTCTTGTCAGAATATACTTTATCCCGAGGATATACAATACTTTCGATAATACCATGAAACAAATCATCATAAGCCATTTCTTTCGTATAGCCATCACCAACATTTCCTGCATCAATTTGTGCGTATAATTCATCCAGATGCTGCTGGAAATATGTTTGAAAATCATCATGGTTATCTGTTTTAATCAAGACAAGAGATTCCCCTTCAAAAGTATCACATGCGCGCAATTTATTAATCGAATATTCCTTTAAAAAATCAATAAAAGAATCTAAATCATAAACTCGATTGAATATAGGCATCAAACGTTCCTTCACATATAAAGCCGTCGCTGAAATAATCTCTTCCATTGTATCTTCGGTATATTCAAAACTTACTCTTGCTTCATTTCGTGGAAGGAATGAATTTAAATCCTGTCCAGCATACAATATTGATTTTTTATCGATAGAAGAATGATAGGTAGAAATAATTCCTGCAGTAAGGAAAAATCCTTTTGCCCCTTTATTCCATGCCGGAGCTGTTTTTACTCCAAAAAAAGCCATCAAATCTTCGTTGAGCATTTTAACAAAAACATTCAATTTTGAGCAATATCGAAAACCCTCTGTTTGAAATGTTTCACCAAAAATAAGTTTAAACTGTGAATTAAACGACATAAAAAATCTCCTTTGTTATAGTCCAAACATCAACCTGTATGCAAGATAGAATGATGCGACATCATCTGCAATTCCGCCACCACCTGTAATCACATCTTCTGCAAGTGTTCCTCCAACGATAAGAACAGCTGCTACAGTTCCTGCGCTCCCCCTTTTCTATCAAATTGACTTGTACAAAAACACTACTATTGTATGATATAATTCGTTATATTTCAATAATTTTCCACCTCTTTTATATCTTTTGCACTTTTGCAAAAAACGCAGTAACATCGTCATTATAACCGACAATGTATTAAAAGCATTTCATCCAGTTACAATTGCCATTTTTATAATTTGTTATTAGTTGCCACCAGATTTTCTTTCACTTGTATTTTCCCTTATGAGGGTTCATAATCAAGGGTAAAATGATATAACACGATACAAGATGTGATGGAGAGAACACCAATGAAAAGTTTAGCATTTTCAATGGATTAACGAGTTTTCCATAACAAAATATAACAGTTATTAAATGCTATAGATTTCGTCATTTGAGAACTGGGGTTTATCAACCTTTCCTCTTATTATTAAAATCGCTTACTCCAAACAAAGCAAATACGAAAGAGACAATAATAATTGAAATAGTAGTCGCTGAAATGGACTGCATGAAATAGTCTACGATTCTCAATCCCATAAATGTCGCAAATGTATCTAACAAAAGATACATAATAACAGCAGATTGTTTATCTATCTTTTCAAGCATAAGCAATGCTTTTGGTAACACATCAGCAAGCAAACTAAATGGGTATGAAATAATTGTTGCAATTATAAAGAATAGAATAATGCTTCCAACAGACGTATAGTAAAAACCAAATAATCTCATTATAGCTCGATTATCCGAAAAATCTCGGAAGCCTTAATTTTACTATATTTGTTATCAGAAGGTTGTTCTGCTCGCAACGCTCACAGAACAACTTTCTCACTAACTTCGCGCTTACGC
>ENA-OPSW01001015-OPSW01001015.1-human-gut-metagenome-genome-assembly--contig:-NODE-1015-length-18699-cov-8.459504_pt1 | contig 18699 bp, 19 predicted proteins | sample MGYA00241463_ERZ501918 | MGnify/ENA primary metagenome ERZ501918 (study PRJEB25962, sample SAMEA2042443) | human gut metagenome | biome: human gut; feature: human-associated habitat; material: faeces... | reverse complement strand
TCTGGCCCGCGCGGAGCGCAAGCCACTTGACCAAAAGAAAAAACCTGCCCCGCGCCACCAGCGCGAGAACCAGCTTAAAGAAAAAACCAGCTCTGCCTCTGGCCCGCGCGGAGCGCAAAGCCATTTGACCGAAAGAGAAAACTGCCCCGCGCACCGGCGCGCGATGCCGTCAATCAGTAACGACCATCATCTCCGCGTTCTCCTCAATGGAGTAATTTGCAAAATACCCCTCTTCCAGCGGGATCCACCGCTCCACAAAATTCGAATACCGCTCCCCCTCCCGTTTGCGGAGCCGCCGGGCCTGCTCATCGGGAGAGCAGGTGACGAATATTCTTATATCATAATAGGGTGCAAGGCTGGGATGATGGCTGTAGCTTCCCTCCACGATGACCAGCGGCGCAGAGCCGAGGGGACGCGGCGGCAGATAGGCACCTTCGCGGCAGGAGTAGGCCTGGTAGGAGAACGCCTGCCCTGCCCGGGCGGGAGCGACGACCTCATTCCGCAGGCGCTGGATGTCCATGTTGGCGCAGGGAATGCTCTCCCAGCCCGTGACACGCCGGGATGGCGGGAGATAGAAGTCATCGGTGTGGACGGTGATGCTTTGAGGAAAACGCTCTGTCAGCTGTGCGGCCAGCGTCGTTTTGCCGCTGCCGCAGCGGCCATCCAGTGCGACGAGGACGGCAGACTGTCGGGCCAGACGGTCGGCGATGGTCGAGGTCAGCTCTTCGGGTGAGATAAGATGCATGGGGATACCATTCCTTTTTATCGCAAGTCAAGAAATTAGTGCAACATCCAAACAGCATAGTTGCGATATGCAATTCAACGCTGTTGCTGTTACATTAAAAAGTTGAATTGCTATATCAGCTTTGGCTCAGTATAGCACGGCAGAGAAAATGGAGCAAATATTTTTACAAAAAAGGTGTTGACACAGAGCCAGACCTATGGTAAGATAATGCCACGTTAGAAATGACTAACCCAGAAGCGGAAGAAGCTCGAGATGAGCAGGCTGCCGCATTCTTTTTGAAATTTTGGTTAGTTTTTTCTAACCACATCTCCTGCATAAGCACCACACGGCAGGAGACAATAGTGGAAAACAGGCAGGGAGGCCGAAGACATGGAACGCAACTTTGAGACAGTCATGATCGAACAGTGCGCCCCGGTGCTGGCCGGCTTAAAGCCTGCGGGACTTTTCCGCTACGAGACGAGCGACTGCGCCGACCTTGCCCGCCGCGTCCGCAGCTGGAACGAACAGCTGAGCGAAAAGGGCCTCTGCGTCCGCGTCCTCAAGGGCTGTGTGCGGACCCATCGGTATCTGGTGTACGTCTACCGCGAGAGCAAGCTCCGCGCTGTGCTGGCCCAGCCGCAGGTGCGGGATTTCCTGTGCAAGGAAGGCTACACTCTGCCTGAGCAGTCGGACGACTACGCGCCGCTTTTGCGGCAGCTGTCCCGCCGGCTCTGCTGCGAGGCCGATTTTCCCCATGAAATCGGCGTATTTCTGGGCTATCCACTTTACGATGTGGTGGGCTTTATCGAAAATGCGGGCCGCAACTTCACCTGCTGCGGCTGCTGGAAAGCCTATGGTGACCCCAATGCCGCCCAGCAGCATTTTGCTCAACTGAACAAGTGTACGGCAGTATATCTCCGTCTGTTCCGCAGCGGAACGCCCATCCAGCGTCTGGCTGTTGCAGCCTGACGCCCCTGAATTTTGACATTCTCTTCCAAATACTCTCTTTTTATCCTGGCGCCCGCCAGAGCGAAACCACGCACTGGCGGGAAGAATCCTCCTTTTGACACGCGGCCGCTCGTTGCAGAATACCCCCTGCACCGGGCGGCTGTGTCATTTGCGGGGAGTGTAAAAGAGAAAAATCGTAAATATGTGCAAACAAAGTTAGCATATAGAAACTGTAAAAATCTTCTTGAAATAAAGGAAGAAAATTTGTTTGTTCATACAAACTAACTTTTTTGAGCCGGAAAATGGTTGACAATGCGGGTTAGTAAGTATAAACTATCCATGCTGATAGTTGCGACTGACTAACTGCCGTAGCTTTTCGGAGGGGGACGCGGGCATGAGCCAGCGCGTTGCGGCGTCTGGCTGGTGCGACCATCCCCGAGGACGAAAAAAAGCGAACCGAAAAGCTCCCCGCAGAATGGGGAGCACGAATGGGAGTGGAACAATTATGATGCCTTTGACTATGGCAAAAGCAGGCGATACCGTCACCATCCAGAAGATCACCGGCAAGGATGAAGTGCGTCTGCATCTGGCAGAGCTTGGTTTCGTGGTGGGCAGTCAGGTGACTGTCGTCAATGAGATCGCAGGCAACCTCATCGTTCAGGTCAAGGAGAGCCGTCTGGCCCTCGACAAGACGATGGCAAACCGCATTATGGTTGGCTGAGCAGCGGCAAAACGCTGTTTGGGAGACGCTCCGAAACTGGATAGTCTCTGAATAGAAAGACAAGTAGAGGAGGATTTTTTATGAAGACTCTGAAAGACGTTAAGGTCGGCGAGACTGCCACCGTGGCGCGCCTGCACGGCGAAGGCCCGGTCAAACGCCGCATCATGGACATGGGCATCACCAAGGGTGTGGAGATCTACGTCCGCAAGGTCGCCCCTCTGGGCGACCCGATGGAGCTGACCGTGCGCAACTACGAGCTGAGCGTGCGCAAGGCCGACGCCGAAATGATCGAAGTCGTTTGATCGTAACGAGAGGAAAGGAGCTGCAATGAGTATCAAAATTGCACTGGCCGGCAACCCGAACTGCGGTAAGACTACCCTGTTCAACAATCTGACCGGCTCGAATCAGTACGTCGGCAACTGGCCCGGCGTTACCGTCGAAAAGAAGGAAGGCAAGCTGAAGGGCGAGAAGGATGTCATCATCCAGGACCTGCCCGGTATCTACTCCCTGTCTCCGTACACTCTGGAAGAAGTCGTCTCCCGTACTTACCTGGTCAAGGAGAAGCCCGATGCCATCCTGAACATCATTGATGGTACCAACATCGAGCGCAACCTGTACCTGACCACTCAGCTCATCGAGCTGGGCATCCCCGTGGTCATGGCTGTCAACATGATCGACCTCGTCCGCAAGAACGGCGATAAGATCGACCTGAAGAAGCTGAGCGCCGAGCTGGGCTGTCAGGCTGTTGAGATCAGCGCTCTGAAGGGCGAAGGTACCGAGGCTGCTGCAAAGGCTGCTATGGCGGCTGCAAAGGCAGGCAAGGCCGGCGAGCTGCCCCACGTTTTTACTGGCAGCGTCGAGCACGCCATCGCGCACATCGAGGAGTCCATTCAGGGCAAGGTCGATGACCGCTTCCTGCGCTGGTACGCCGTCAAGCTGTTCGAGCGTGACGGGAAGGTCCAGGAGGAACTGAAGCTGTCCTCCGACCTGATGGCTCACATCGACCAGCATATCAAGGACTGCGAGGCTGAGATGGACGATGACGCCGAGAGCATCATCACCAACCAGCGTTACGCCTACATCAATGGTGTCGTCGATAAGGCTGTCAAGAAGAAGGCCCGCGTCGAGCACCTGACCGTTTCCGATAAGGTCGACCAGATCGTCACCAACCGTGTGCTGGCTCTGCCCATCTTCGCAGTGGTCATGTTCCTGATGTACTCCCTGTCCATGGGTACTTCCATTGCAGATGGCGGCCTGGCCATCGGCACCTTCGCTACCGACTGGACCAACGACGTCCTGTTCGGTGAGATCGTTCCCGATGCTCTGGGCGGCTTCCTCGAGGGCATCGGCGTGGCAGGCTGGCTGTACGGCCTGATTATGGACGGTATCGTCGCCGGTGTCGGCGCGGTCCTGGGCTTCGTTCCCCAGATGCTGGTCCTGTTCTTCCTGCTGTCCATCCTGGAGGACATCGGCTATATGTCCCGTGTCGCCTTCATCATGGACCGTATCTTCCGTAAGTTCGGCCTGTCCGGCAAGAGCTTCATTCCCGTGCTGGTCGGCACTGGCTGCGGCGTCCCGGGCGTCATGGCTTCTCGTACCATCGAGAACGAGCGCGACCGCCGTATGACCATCATGACCACCTGCTTCATCCCCTGCGGCGCTAAGATGCCCATCATCGGCCTGATCGCAGGTGCTCTGTTCGGCGGTTCTTCTCTGGTGGCTGTCTCCGCTTACTTCATCGGCATGGCTGCCATCATCTGCTCTGGTATCATCCTGAAGAAGACCAAGCTCTTTGCAGGTGACCCCGCTCCCTTTGTTATGGAGCTGCCCGCATACCATATCCCTGCCTGGGGCAACGTCTTCCGTGCTACCTGGGAGCGCGGCTGGTCCTTTATCAAGCGTGCTGGTTCCGTCATTCTGGCTGCTACCGTCGTCCTGTGGTTCCTGCAGGGCTTCGGCTTCGAGAACGGCGCCTTCGGCATGGTGGAGGATCAGGACAACTCCGTTCTGGCTGCTATCGCAACCAAAGTCGCTTGGATCTTCGCGCCTCTGGGCTTCGGCAACTGGAAGGCTACCGTCGCTTCTGTCTCCGGCCTGATCGCAAAGGAGAACGTCGTCGGTACCTTCGGCGTCCTGTATCACTTCGGCGGCGAGGAGCTGTCTGAGAACGGCGATGAGATCTGGAGCCTCGTTGCGGCAGATTACACCGCTCTCAGCGCTTACGCATTCATGATCTTCAACCTGCTGTGCGCTCCCTGCTTCGCTGCTATGGGCGCTATCAAGCGTGAGATGAACAACGGCAAGTGGACGGCATTCGCCATCGGCTATATGTGCGCACTGGCCTACTGCTCTGCTCTGGTCGTGTACCAGCTGGGCGGCCTCATCACCGGCGAGCTGAGCTTCAACTTCTTCACCATCGTGGCTGCTGTCATCCTGGTGGCCTTCATCTACCTGCTGGTCCGTCCCAACAAGTATGTGAACGACAACGAGGTCAAGATCGACGTTTCCAAGATCAAGTAAAAAACTTCTCAAAACGCGCTGAAAGGAGTGCATTGTTATGATGGAGTTTCTGGCTGCTAATTTCAATCTGCCGACGATCATCGTCGGAGCCATCGTGTTTGGCGGTGTAGGCTGGATCACCTGGCACTCTCATAAGCATGGCGGCTGCAGTGGATGCAGCGGCGGCTGTGACAGCGGTTGCAGTGGAAACTGCAGCAGCTGCGGCGGTGGCTGCCACTGAGCGATCGCGTAGGAGAAGGGGGCGCGGGTCAAGGCTTTGGCCCGCGCCCCTTTTGTAAACCAAAAGTTCGTGTGATATAACGAAAAGAGAGTGATACGAGATGGAACTGACGCCAGCACACCTGCGGTACCTGCTCGCGATCTATGAGGTCTCGCAGACCCATCTTGACATCAGCTCCCGCAGCATCGCCGAGAAGCTGGGCGTGACCAAACCCTCGGTGGTGCGGGTGATGAACCTGCTGATGGAGCGGGGGATGATCGTCAAGGAGTATTACGGCAAGATCTACCTCACCGACCGGGGCATCTTTGTGGCCCGGGAGGTCAAAAAGCAGCTGGACGAAGTGCTCGCGCACTTCCCACCGGTGGAGGAAGCGCTGACCGATGAGGAGCGGTTCACCGCCGCCCTCGCCCTGACGGCGGCCCTGCCGGAACGGGTGTTCACCGGCCGGTACGACCAGCTGATGGGCGCAGAGGAAGCGCCTCCTGCCGCAGGCTGATGCCTGGAAAGGCAAAAGAACCGGACTCCGCGGAGTCCGGTTCTTTTCGTATGCGGGTCCTCAGACCAGATAGCCCTCGAAGCAGTGGAGGTCTTCGGTCTTGACGATGCCTTCGAGGTAGAGGCCGTCTTCGCGGTACTCCTCGAGCTGGACGCTGCCGCGCTCCCGCATGGGGGCCGCAAGGCCCAGCTTATCGTAGGGCAGGAGAACGCGGATGGTGTGGACGCGGTCGCTGAGGGTCTCGTCCAGCTTGGCCAGCAGCTTGTCGAGGCCGTAGCCGGTCTTGGCGCTGGTGAGCAGGATGTCGGGGTCGAAGCTCAGCGCGCCGGGCTTGTCGCACTTGTTGTAGACGGTCAGGCGGGGGATGTCGGCGCAGTCGAGGCCGTCCAACACTTCGTCGGTGACGGTCAGCTGCTCCTCCCGCTGCTCATCGCCGGCGTCGGCAACCCGGACGATGACGTCCGACCATGCGGCCTCTTCCAGCGTGGACTTGAATGCTTCCACCAGATTGTGGGGCAGACGGGAGACGAAGCCGACGGTGTCCACCAGCAGCACGGCCATGCCGCTGGGCAGGACGAGCTTCCGGCTGGTGGGGTCGAGGGTGGCAAAGAGCATATCGGCTTCGGCGACGCTGGGGCCGCAGAGGGCGTTCATCAGGCTGGATTTGCCCACGTTGGTGTAGCCCACGAGGCTGACCACCGGCATTCCGGTCTTGGCGCGGGCTTTCCGGCTCTCGCCCCGGCGCTTTTCCATCTCGGCCAGTTTCTCAGCCAGTGCGTCGATGCGGGCGTGAACGTGGCGGCGGTCAAGCTCGAGCTTCGTTTCACCGGCACCACGGCGGGCGCCACCGCCGCCGCCACCGCCGCCGCCCTGACGGCTCAGGCTTTCGCCCATGCCCTGCAGGCGGGGCAGACGGTAGCGCAGGAGGGCCAGCTCGGTCTGCAGCTTGCCTTCGTTGGTCACGGCACGGCTGCGGAAGATCTCGAGGATGAGCATGGTGCGGTCGATGACCTCGAGGCCGCCGAGGGCCGTGGAGATGTTGCGGATCTGGCTGCCGGTCAGCTCACCGTCGAAGACGGCGCACTCGGCCCCCAGCTCTGCTGCGGCAGCAGCGGCTTCTTCCAGCTTGCCGCTGCCCAGCACGATGCCGGTCTCAGGGGTCTGGCGCTTCTGGGTGACTTCGGCCACGGCCTCCATGTGGTTGGCCTCGCACAGAGCGGCCAGCTCGGCAAGGCTGCGCTCGCAGTCCCACAGGCCCTGGTCGAGGGCGAGAAGGATGACCTTCGTCGGGGGAGTTTCGACTAAAATATCGTAAAGTTCGCTCAAAATGATTCCTTTCTGTTATTCGTTTGGAGAATATAGCGATTCGTAGTGTTCTCGCGTCAGGGCATAGCACTTGCAGGGTATCGCTGTACCGTCGAATTTATGGTAGACGGCCTCGTGGTCGTAGACAAAGCCTGCTTTCATCATGACTTTGCCGCTGGCGGGGTTCTCCACGGCGTGGGAGCAGGCAAGCCAATTACTGTCTGTATTCTTGAACCAGTATTCTACCAGAGCGCTCAGAGCCTCGGTGGTGCAGCCTTTGCCCCACCATGCTCTGCCGATGCAGTAGCCCGGCTCCCAGATGCCCTCGGAGAGGTCAAAACCCGGCCATTCATTTCGCTGTGCCGGTTCTCCCAGCAGGCTGTTGTAGATGCTGATGGAGCCGAACACCTGTCCGGTGGCCTTTTCCACGATGGCCCACTGGTAGTAGTCCTCGTTGGGATAGAGCAGCGCCCATGCGCTCAGAAGCTCCTGCGTCTCGGCCACATCCTTGTGCGGCGTCCAGCGCAGCCAGCGGGTGACTTCCGGGTCGTTGGCCCAGTTTGCGTACATCATCGGGGCATCCGACGGCATAAGGCGGCGCAGAAGCAGCCGCGGCGTTTCGATTTCCTGTGTGCCGGCGTGGCGCATGATACATTCCTCCCAACCATTGTAAATATGCATAGAATAGCACAAAACCGGCTTCGGCGCAAGCAAAATGGGCTGCTTCGGGGCAAAAATGCTTGACAAGTGCGCAAACTTCATTAAACTGAAGATGACTGCATAAAAATTCTCCCCGGCAAAGGGCCGGGGAGAATGCTCAGGTTGGAAGAACATCCGCCCGGAGGATAGCCTGCCAGTCGCTGTGACCATACAGGAAGCGGAGGATGTGGACGGTCTGGGTGGAAGAGTCGATCCTATAGAACAGAAGATAATTCTGCACAGGGACAAAATGGAGCTGATGAGAGGCAAGAAGCGGCTCGTCGATCACCGGAAAGCGTCCGGGAAATGTTTCGAGCGAGTCGATGCTTGCAAGTGCATTCGCCAGCATCCGGCGAGCGGCCAGCGGATTTTGCAGTTGGTGAGCAATATAGTTTGCGGCAGAGTGCAGGTCGCGCTCGGCGGCGTGAGAGACATGAATCTTGTAGTTCATTCAAGCCCCCATTGCTTCGACAGCTCTTTGCGGACATCTTCCCAGGGGCGCGTTCTTCCCGCCGCCACGTCATCCAGACCTTCCTGCAATTTCGCATACAAATCGAACCGGGCTGTCAGGGCCTCGTAGGTCTCGATGCTCATCACGGCAAGGTCGCCTTTGCCATTTTTGGTGATGAACACCGGCTCGGCGTAGTCGTGGCAGAAGGTGGAGATCTCATTGTAGTTGTTGCGCAGGTCTGCGCTGGAACGAATCTTGGGCATCCAAAAGCACCTCACTTTCATACAAAAATTATACCTGAATTTCTTTATAAAATCAAGGAAAATAAAAAAGGAGAACCTTTCTATGACGGACATCCGAGAGTATCTTGCCCGCAAGCCGCTTTTGTTCGACGGCGGCATGGGTACCTATTATAAAACGGCACCGGGCGCGGACTGCGAAATGGCCAACCTCACCGACCCCGAGGGCGTGAAGAAGGTCCATGCGGAATATCTGGCCGCAGGCGCACAGGCCATCAAGACCAACACCTTCGGTCTTCCCCGGATGGCGGCGGCCCAGATGCCGGGCTGGGAAGAACTGGCCGAGTCGGGCTGGAAGCTGGCCTGTGATGCCGCTGCGGAGAAGGATGCCGCCGTCTTTGCGGACCTCGGCCCGGCCCCGGACACTGAAGCTGCCCCGGCCAGCAGCGCCTACGGCCTTGTGGCGCAGCAGTTCGCCGCACTGGGTGCAAAGAACTTTCTGTTCGAGACGCTCAGCTCCGATGTGGGCATTGTGGAGGCCGTAAAGGCATTGCGTGTGGCTGTGCCGGACGCCTTTGTCATGGTGTCCTTCGCGGTGCTGCCGGACGGCTACACCCGCGAGGGCCTGCTGTTCCGCGACCTGCTGCGCCGGATGGAGCAGAGCGGCGTGGTGGACGCCGCGGGACTGAACTGCGTCTCGGCCCCCGGCGCGATGAAGAAACTGGTGCAGGGCCTTGGCAAGACGCTGCTGCCCCTGTCGGTGATGCCCAACGCGGGCTATCCGGTGGTCACCCGGGCGCGGGTGCTGTATCAGGGCAAGCCTGAGTATTTTGCCCGGGAGATAGGGCAGATCGCCGCTGCGGGCGTCCGTATTTTGGGCGGCTGCTGCGGCACGACGCCCGCCCACATCGCGGCCCTGCGTGCAGAGCTGGATGCCCTGCCCCAGCAGACCGAAGCCGCTCCGGCAGCGAAACTTTCCACTGGGACTGCACCGGCGGTGGAAAAAGACGACACTTTCCTGCGGAAACTGAACGCAGGTGAGAAGGTCATCGCCATTGAACTGGATTCGCCCCGGGTGGCCGACCTGAGCGGCTATCTGGACGGCGCACGGCGGCTGCAGGCCGCAGGCGCTGACCTGCTGACCATCGCCGACTGCCCCATCGCACAGGCCCGGATGGATTCTTCTCTCGTGGCCTGCCGGGTACACCAGGAACTGGGAATGTGCGCTCTGCCCCACATGACCTGCCGCGACCGCAACCTCAACGCCACCAAGGCCCTTCTTCTGGGCCTTTACGCCGAGGGCGTGCGGGAGGTGCTGGCCATCACCGGCGACCCCATCCCCACCGCAGAGCGGGACGAGGTGAAGAATGTCTACCAGTTCAACTCCCGCAAACTGGCCCAGTACATCGTCTCGCTGGCCGGGGAGGGCCGGGAGATGCCCTCGGCCATGACCGTCTTTGGTGCGCTGAATCTCAACGCCCGGAACTTTGACGTGGAGCTGCGCCGGGCTGTGGAAAAGCTGGAAAACGGGATGTCGGGCTTCCTGACCCAGCCGGTGCTGTCGGCACAGGCGGTGGAAAATCTCCGCAAGGCCCGCCAGACACTGGGCGAACGGGCTAAAATTCTGGCCGGCATCATGCCCGTGGTCAGCCAGCGGAACGCAATCTTCATGGAGAACGAGATCAACGGCATCCATGTGGAGGAGGACATCATCCAGCGCTTCGCGGGCCTCGACCGGGAGCAGGGCGAGGCGCTGGGCCTTGAGGTGTCGATGCAGATGGCCCGGGAGGCTCTGCCCTACGCCGACGGCTTCTATCTCATGACCCCCTTCAACCGTGTGGCCCTGATGGAGCGGCTCATTGCCCGGCTGAAAACGGAGCTTCTGGACGCGGAAGGCTGAAAAACGGATAAATCGTTGAAAGCGCCGCAATGAGATGATATTCTAATAAAGAATAACGAACAGGGTCCCTGTGGACCCTGTTGCAGCGAATGCAGCGGGCCACACTCGAAAAGAAAGGGACATAAGAAAAATGCGGACACGGTATACCCTTATCAATATGGTCGTCAATGTGGGTGGACAGCTCATGAATCAGGTGCTGCTGTTCATCAGCCGGATGGTGTTCATCCACTATCTGTCGGCGGCATATCTGGGTGTCAACGGACTGTTCACCGATGTGCTGGGCATCCTGAACCTTGCAGAGCTTGGCATCGGCACGGCGATGATATACAGCCTGTATGAGCCGGCTGCGAAGAATGATGAGCATCGGCTGGCGCAGCTGATGAATCTTTACCGGCTCCTCTACCGTATCGTGGCGGTCGTGGTGCTGCTCGTGGGCCTTGCACTGATGCCGTTTCTGGGCTTTTTCATCAAGGACAGCAGCGGCATCGAGCATCTGCGGCTCATCTATCTGATGTATGTGGCAAACTCGGTCTGCTCCTATCTGCTGAGCTATAAAAACTCCATCTATCTGGCCTACCAGAAAGCCTATGTCCGCAACCTCTGGGCGCAGCTCTGCGACGCGGTCAAGACTCTGTTCCAAATCGTCCTCATCGTGCTGACCGGAAACTTTATCCTTTATCTGGCGGTGCAGTTTGTGATGCAGTTCATCCCGAACATCATCGTATCGGTCAAGGTGGATAAGGAATTTCCCTACCTGAAAGAGTGCAGGGAGCTGCCGGAAAAAGAAAAATTTCACGGCATCCTGCGGAACGTCGGTGCCATGAGCTTCCACAAACTGGGAACGGTCATCGTCCGGAACACGGACAGCCTGCTGATGTCCAGCTTCGTGGGTTTGTTGTCAGTGGGCATCTACTCCAACTACAAGCTCGTTCTGTCCGGCATCAACAACCTGATGGATAAATTCTCGAATGCTTTTACCGGAAGTCTGGGCAATCTGGGAGCCATCGAGGATGAGACGCGGGTGTACAGCATCTACCGGGAACTGGATCTGCTCTTCTTCGTCATTTACGCTTACTGGACGGCGGGATTGTTCGCGCTGTTCAACGCTTTTATCACCCTCTGCTTCAGCGCGGAATACTGCTTCTCCACGGCGACAGTCGCCGTCCTCGTGACGGAATTTTATGTTTCGGGTCAGCGGAAGGTCAACCTGCTCTTCCGTGAAGCCAAGGGCCTGTTCTGGTACGACCGGTATAAGCCGCTGTTCGAATCGGCCATCAATCTGGCAGCGTCGCTGCTGCTGGTGCAGAAGTTCGGCGTGGCAGGCATTCTGGGCGGAACGGTCATCAGCACCGTGGCGACCTGCCTCTGGATGGAGCCTTACATCCTGATGCGCTACGGCATCCGGGAAGACTGGCAGGGCAAGCTGAAAGATTACTTTGTCCGCTACGCCGAACGCGCCGCTGTCGTCGCGGCGCTGGCCGCTGTGTCCTACGGATGGGTGAGCTTCTGCCCGGCGAAGAATATCGGCTGGTTTCTGCTGGATGGTGTGCTGTATACGCTGCTGTTCGGGGCTGTCATGGTGGTGCTCCACCGGAACGCGCCGGAGTTCAATCAGCTCAAGGGCCGTGTCACGGCTGTTCTGAAAAGGAGGGAAAGCTGAATGGCAGGGCGGGACAGCCATGTCCGGCCCATCCGGCAGAAGAACGGCGGTCTGAGCGCGGCCCGTACGCTGAACGGAAGCTGTGAAAATTTTGTTCCGGACAAAAAGAGATTGACAAAACGCACAAAAAACGCTATATTCTTTTTATAAATGCAAGGAAAAAGAGTGTGCGTCGTTTTCGCCATCCAGAGAGCCGGGGGCTGCTGAAAACCCGGTATGGCAGTGCGGCGTGCTGTCGCTTTTGAGCAGAGGCGGGGAAACAGGAGTAGTCGCCTCCGGGTCTGCCCCACGTTATCGGGGCATCAAGGGGCATGCGGCAGAAAGCCGTGTGCAATTTGGGTGGTACCGCGGTTATATTACAGCCGTCCCATGGAACGCTCCGTGGGGCGGCTTTTTTCGTCCCACTCCAATTATTCATCTGGGAGGATACTATGAAAGAACTCGCAAAACAGTATGATCCGAGCCAGGTGGAAGACCGCATCTACCAGTTCTGGCTGGATGGCGGCTACTTCCACACCAAGGCCGACCCCGACAAGAAGCCCTACACCATCGTGATGCCCCCTCCGAACGTCACCGGCCAGCTCCACATGGGCCACGCCGTGGACAACACCATGCAGGACATCCTCATCCGCACCAAGCGGATGCAGGGCTATGCCGCCCTGTGGGTGCCTGGCACGGACCACGCTTCCATCGCTACGGAGGCCAAGGTCGTGGAGGCCATGCGTGCTGAGGGCCTGACCAAGGAAATGGTGGGCCGCGACGGCTTCCTGGAGCGCGCCTGGGCCTGGAAGACCAAGTACGGCAACCGCATCGTCAGCCAGCTCAAGAAGCTGGGCAGCAGCTGCGACTGGGAGCGTGAGCGCTTCACCATGGACGAGGGCTGCTCTGAGGCTGTCAAGGAAGTCTTTGTCCGCCTGTACGACAAGGGCCTCATCTACCGCGGCAACCGCATGGTCAACTGGTGCCCCCACTGCAACACCTCCATTTCCGACGCCGAGGTGGAGTATGAGGAAAAGGACGGCAGCTTCTGGCACCTGCTCTACCCGGTCAAGGAGACCGGCGAGATGCTGGAACTGGCTACCACCCGTCCCGAGACCATGCTGGGCGATACCGCTGTTGCCATCAACGGCGATGACCCCCGCTATGCTCATCTGCACGGCTGCCATGTCATCCTGCCCCTGCTGAACAAGGAGATCCCCATCGTCTGCGACGAGCACGCCGACATGACCAAGGGTACCGGTGTCGTGAAGATCACCCCGGCCCACGACCCCAACGACTTTGAGGTCGGCCTGCGCCATGACCTGCCCATCGTCCGCGTCTTCACCTACGACGGTCGCATGACCGGCGCCGCCGACAAGGCTGCTGCCGACGCTCTGTTTGCTGCAGGCAAGAACACCGTCAACGAGCCTCATGTGCTGGACTGCGGCAAGTATGCCGGCATGACCACCCTCGAGGCCCGCAAGGCCATCCTCGCTGACCTGAAGGAGGGCGGCTTCCTGAAGGAGATCGAGCCTCTGAAGCACGAAGTCGGCACCTGCTACCGCTGCCACTCCACCATCGAGCCCATGGTGTCCAAGCAGTGGTTCGTCAAGATGGAGCCTCTGGCCAAGCCCGCCATCGAGAGCGTGGAGAAGGGCGACATCAAGTTCGTGCCGGAGCGCTTCACCAAGAACTATATGAACTGGATGAAGAACACCCGCGACTGGTGCATCAGCCGCCAGCTGTGGTGGGGCCACCAGATCCCGGCCTGGTACTGCGACGACTGCGGCGAGACTGTGGTCGCTAAGAGCGCACCCTGCACCTGCCCCAAGTGCGGCGGCACCAGGCTCACCCAGGACCCCGATACCCTCGACACCTGGTTCTCTTCCGCTCTGTGGCCCTTCAGCACTCTGGGCTGGCCCAATGAGGAGAGCGAAGACCTCAAGTATTTCTATCCCACCAACACCCTCGTCACCGGCTACGACATCATCGGCTTCTGGGTCAGCCGCATGATCTTCTCCGGTCTGGCTTACACCGGCAAGGCTCCCTTCGACACCGTCTGCATCCACGGCATCGTCCGCGACAGCCAGGGCCGCAAGATGTCCAAGAGCCTCGGCAACGGCATCGACCCGCTGGAAGTCATCGCCCAGTACGGCGCTGACGCACTGCGCTTCATGCTCGTGGACGGCTCTACCCCGGGCAACGACATGCGCTACAGCGAGAAGAAGGTGGAGGCTGCCCGCAACTTTGCAAACAAGCTGTGGAACGCTACCCGCTTCGTGCTGATGAACCTGCCCGAGGACTTCCAGCCCGGCCTGCCCAGCGAGGATAAGCTGGACATGAGCGATAAGTGGGTGCTGACCAAGCTGAATCAGGTGGCCGGCGCCATGAGCGACAACCTCGACCACTACGAGATGGGTCTGGCCGCTGCCAAGATCAACAGCTTCATCTGGGACGTCTACTGCGACTGGTTCATCGAAATCGCAAAGCCCCGCCTGAACTCCGGCGACGCCGAGCAGGCCGACACTGCCCGCCGCGTGCTGGTGTATGTGCTGGATAAGGCCCTCAAGCTGCTGCACCCCTTCATGCCCTTCATCACCGAGGAGCTGTATCAGGCTCTGCCCGGCTCTGCCGAGACCATCATGACCCAGAGCTGGCCCACCTTCGATGAAGCTCACAACTGGGCCGGCGAAGAGGAAGCTTTCGAGAAGGTGATGGACTACATCAAGGCTGTGCGTACCATGCGTACCGAGATGAACGTCCACCCCGCCAAGAAGACCAGCATGATCATCGAGACGTCTGACCCGGCTCCCTTCCAGAGCGCCGAGGTCTATCTGGCAAAGTTCGCCTTCGCCACCGATGTGACCTTCACCGAAAAGTATGAGGGCAGCACCGACGGCATGGTGCAGGTGTCCACCCATGCTGCCCGCGGCTTCATCCCCATGATGGAGCTCATCGACCGCGACAAGGAGCTGGCCCGTCTGAACAAGGAAAAGGCCAAGGCCGAGAAGGAATTGGCCATGTTCGAGAACCAGCTCAACAACCCCAAGTTCGTCGAGCGCGCTCCCGCCGCTCTGGTGGAGGACATCCGCAATAAGCACGCCAAGAGCCAGGACAAGCTTGCCAACATTGAGCAGAGCATCAAGGCCCTGGGCTGATGCGGGAAACGGATCCTGATATGCAAAAAACTTCTCCCTGGCTCATTGCGGCACGAGTCATCTTTACCTTTGCGCTTATCGCCTGCATCGTATTCATCTTCTCCAACTCCATGCAGATCGGTGACGTCTCGGAAACGGCAAGCGGACGAGTATTGCTTCTGATGAAAAAGGTGTTCACTCGTCTGGGAATGCCCGGCGCGGCGAACCATCTGACAGACCACATCGTGCGCAAGCTGGCACATTTCTGTGAGTATGCGCTGGAAGGCTTCCTGCTCACTCTCTGCCTGCGGGTCTATACCCGGCACTTTTTCGTTCACATCTCGTGGCCGATCCTGGGCGGTCTGCTCACGGCTCTGACGGACGAGACCATCCAGATGTTCAGCGATGGCCGGAGCAGCCAGCTCACCGACGTCTGGCTGGATTTTTCGGGCGTGATGGCCGGTATTCTGGTGGGCCTGTTCTGTCTGGCCCTGTGCAGGATGTGCTGGCTGCTCTACAAACATCGAAACGAGGATTGACGCAATGACCATCGAACAGGCAAACGAATATTTCTCTTCTCTGCCCGAGGGCTTTGCCCCGGCGGAGGAGCTGCGCGCTGCCCTGACGGCGGATGTCCAGAAGGTGCAGTTCGTCGGTGTGGCCGGCACGGCGGGCAAGACCGCTGCTGCCGGTCTGCTGGCGGCCATCCTGCGGGAGGCGGCGTTCCACGTCGGCTTCTACCGCGCCGGCTGTGAGCCGCTGTCGGCCCGCATCGCCATCGGCGGCGTGTCGGTGGACTCGGTGCTGCTCTGTCAGGCTGCTGAGGCTCTCAGTGCCGCAAAGCCTCTGCCCCGTGAGGCGGCAGAGCTGGCGGCGGCGGCCCGCTGCTTTGGTGCGGCAGGCTGCAAGCTGGCAGTGGTGGAGCTGCCGGATGCCGGTCTGGCATCGGCCCTGCCCCAGATGCCGGTCTGCGCCGTCACGGCCATCGGTCCGGACGGCGTGAGCCGCTCAGTGGAGCGTCTGGCCGCATTGGCCGCAGGCGTCATGCGGAAAGACGCCGTCTGCGTCACCGCGCCGGAGCAGCCGAAGGCTGTTCTGAGTGAGCTGGTGGTGGCGGCGGCCAAGGCCGAGTGTGAGCTCGTCGTCCCCGACGCCGAGGACATCACCTTCCTCGAGGCGGAAAAGTTCACCAGTAAGGTGGACTACGGCGGATACACCGCCCCGCTGGCCTTCCTGGGCCGTCACGCGGCGGGCAATGCTGCCGTCGCGGTCGAGCTGGCATTGGCCCTCTGGCGCAAGGGCTTTGAGATCCCCGATGAGGCCATTCTGGCGGGCCTTGCCGCTGTGGAGAACCGCAGCAGCATCCGCGTCCTGTCCCAGAAGCCCCTCATCATCCTCGACGCCTGCCGTACTCCGCAGCAGGCTGCAGCCCTTCTGCGCGTCCTCAATATGGCGAAAGTGCGCCATATGAGCGCCGTGATCGGCCTGACGGAAGAGGAAGGCGCGGAGTCGTTCCTTGCCGCACTGGAGACCGGACTGACTTCAGAAGAGCAGAAGAAGGACAAGAGCACTATGCCCGGCATGGGCGAGAACCCCTTCGACAAAGTCTTCCTTGTCGCCCCGGCGGGAACGGAAGCGGCGCTGGCAGAGCGCCTGACCGAAAAGGCACGGTATCACTTCGACGCGGTGTTCTGCCCGACGCTGGCCGAGGCCGTGGAGCAGGCGAAAGCCAACAGCCGCCGCGGCCTGCTGGTCTGCGGCAGTGAGGCCATCGCCCTCGAGGCGGAAAAGCTGCTGGAGAACCGCTGAACGACACCGTTCTCTAAAAAATAACCCGAAAGACCTGTACACTGAAAAGGTGTACAGGTCTTTTCTTTATGCCAGAAAAAAGGAGATGAGGATATGGCGACAGTGACCTTCAGCGCGGCGGACGATGTGCTCTACGCCTATCTGGCCGGCGAGATCGACCACGACGCGGCGCAGGGGCTCCGCATCCAGCTGGACGACGCCCTGCTCACCCGTAGCCCGCGCATTCTGGTGATGGACCTCGGCGGAGTGGGGTTCATGGATTCGTCGGGCATCGGGCTGATATTGGGGCGGCAGCGCTGCGCCCGGACGCTGGGCGGCAGTCTGCGCATCCAGCACGCGCCGGAACAGCTCCGGCGGGTCTTACAGCTTGCAAGCATCCCCTGCACCGAGCCGGGCGGGGAAGTATCAGGAGGGGTATAAATGAAAGCGGAAAACAGTGCAAAGATCCAATTTGATTCGCTCAGTGCCAACGAGGCCTTTGCCCGGGGCGCAGCGGCGGCCTTTCTGGCTCGGTATGACCCCACTGTGCCGCAGCTGGCCGACATCAAGACGGCGGTGTCCGAGGCAGTGACCAACTGCATCGTCCATGCCTACCCGGATGCCATCGGTCCCGTGACCCTGAGCATCGCCGTCTACCCGGAGCGGCTGGTGAAGATAACGGTGACGGATAAGGGAATCGGCATCCCGGACGTCGAAAAGGCCATGGAGCCTCTCTTCACCACCGGCAACCCGGAAGAGCGCTCCGGTCTGGGCTTTGCGGTGATGCAGAGCTTTATGGATAAGGTCAAGGTGTCCTCTCAGCCCGGAAAGGGGACGCGGGTGGTGCTGACCAAGCGTCTGGATGAGCGCTCTACATAATAAAGAGAAAGAGGGCGTCGCAATGGTAACGGACAAGACCCGGCGGAGCACATTCATCGAGCAGAATCTGGGACTGGTGCATTCCTGTGCCGGACGGTTCCGGGGGAGAGGCATTGAATACGACGACCTCTACAGCGCCGGGTGTATGGGGCTGGTAAAAGCGTATGACGGGTTTGATGAGTCGCGTGGCGTCTGTTTTTCCACCTACGCTGTGCCGGTCATTCTGGGCGAGATCAAAAAGCTGTTCCGGGACGGCGGCACTGTAAAGGTGAGCCGGTCACTCAAAGAGCTGAGCCTGCGCATCAATGCGGCCCGGGAGCATCACAGCAAGCTTTGCGGAGCAGAGCCTACTCTGTCGCAGCTGGCAGAGGAGCTGGGAGAAAGCGTGGAGAATATCACACTGGCTATCCAGGCGGCGCAGCCTGCGTTGAGTCTGACTCCGGAGAACCGGGAAGAGAGCGACCGTCAGATGGATATTCCGGTAGAGTCGCCGGAGGAAGAGCTTGCGGATAAGATAGGTCTGGCGGAGGTATTGAAGAGCCTGCCCGAAGAGGACAGGCTTATTATCCAGCTGCGTTTCTATGGGGGCAAGACCCAGAGTGATACGGCAAAACTGCTCCATACCACGCAGGTACAGATCTCCCGGCGGGAGCGCAAGATATTAAAGGTGATGCGGGACAGGCTGTTGGACGAATGATGGACAGAGCGGCCAAATCTGAGAGAAAAAACTGGGCAAAAGGACGAACCGCAAAATAATTCAAAAAAAGTGAAAAAAGGACTTGCTTTTTGAGGGGGTCTGTGCTAAAATACATTACTGTCAGGCGGACGTCTGGCACAAACACCTCCGAAAAAGTGACAGGAAAAGTACGAAGGTCGATTGGTTCTCCTAAGAACTTCAAAAAATCTTCAAAAAAGTGCTTGACAATCTGGCGCTTCGGTGGTAAAATAAATAAGCTGTCAGCCGCTTGGCTGAGGCGTTACAGGACCTTGAAAATTGAACAATATCGAAAAACTTGTAACGGAACCTATTTTC
>ENA-OPSW01001011-OPSW01001011.1-human-gut-metagenome-genome-assembly--contig:-NODE-1011-length-18740-cov-23.261493_pt1 | contig 18740 bp, 20 predicted proteins | sample MGYA00241463_ERZ501918 | MGnify/ENA primary metagenome ERZ501918 (study PRJEB25962, sample SAMEA2042443) | human gut metagenome | biome: human gut; feature: human-associated habitat; material: faeces... | reverse complement strand
CTAACTTTGTTTTATCCGCTGCGGTTAAGACTCCCGCTGCAGATTGTGTAGCAGCGTTTATCACAGCGGTTCCATCTTCATTAACAGTCGAAGATCTCCACGTATTATAGTTGAGAGTAACTGTGCTAGGAGATGTCGTGAAATTTTTTATCTTATCAGCTCCATGAGTAGACAAACTATTAAATTCAGTATCTACTACTTGAATTTTAGTCCACCCAGAAGCTTTATGTCTATTAGCCCAGTTGTCAAGTCTATAGTAACAACCCTCTGATATCACATACCATTCTTGTCCAATAGCATCATTTCCTGTATTTACTACAGATTTACTAAGAATTGGGTCTGTAATAGCATAAAGTGCACTCAGAGTAGCAACTGTTTTATGGCCTTGTACTTCATCGGCATATACAATACCGAATTCATTTAAGTTCGCAGACTGAAGCTGCGCTGGGTATTTAGCCATTGTATATTAATATTAATTATTTAAAATCTAGTTTTACATTTTGGAATGCACCTTTATATTTAGAGGTGTATACATAATAGGGGATAACAACTCCTGCTCCATTAGTTACATTGACTTCAGTTCTATTAAAGTCTTCAAGAACAGGGGCAGCACCATTCTGAACGATCGAAGTAAGTGCTCCAAGATCTTTTGGGTAAGCATAACTGTAATATTGAGTTCCATCAGCAGTAACTCCAGAAACTGATAAAGTTCTAGCATTGACTAATTTTGTTCCAGTCATAGCTTTAATATCATCTTGTGTAGGAGTAGCTGAAGTAGTTACACCATATCTCTGTCTAGACCATACATTGATACTAAATTGTGCAGATGTCGTATCATTTCCAGATGCAACAACTACAGAACTACCAGAAACCATGAATCCTTTTTTAGGTGCACTTAAGGTTTCTTTAATTACTCTGGAAGCAGCAATATTATCAATAGTAGTTGTTGGAGAAGCAACATCACTAGAAGGTAAAGTTGTCCCTAAGTCACCACTACATGAAGTAGGGGCTTTATTTGTAGTTGTCTTAGTCCATTTAAAACTTCCAACAAATTTTGCTTTATATCCTCGTTCGATAGTAATAGAACTAGCATTTACGTTACTAACACCAACTTCTGTATTTGTAACCTCTGTACCAGCATTATTTTTAAAACTCCAAGTACCAGAGATAACTGGAGATGCTAAGAGTTTATCAGCAAATAAATAAGTATCAAGTTGCCAATTTACTTTTCCATCTACTATTGATTCAACGTAATATCCAGTTTCTTGTTCAGATACCAATACTTTAGCTCCTACTTCTAGTCGCTCTACAGGAATAGCATCCCGCTCAGCTATTGTTTTAACTGAACGGAAGCCTCCCATACCATAAATGGCTGAATGTGTTGGATATACGTCAGAAGTATTGGTGGGAACGATACCCGAATAGAGTACCGTTCCTTTTAAATTATTTTCTGGCATTATCTTTTATCAATTAATTTAACTTCAATATTTAGTATTCCATGATAGAGATTAGCAAGTTTAGTAATTGTATAATCAGTATATCCAGTAAAGATGTTAGTTATACGTCTAGAGTATACTGTTACATCATCAACAGGATAATTATTACAATAGATTCTATACTTACTATACTCTTCTGTTGGAATTGCTACGTAAATATACTTACCTCCTGAACAATCAATAGGAGTGAATGGGAATTCATTATCACCGAAGGAGAAGAAAGAATTCATTGCTATAAAGTCAGAGTCAGTAGGAGCAGAATTACTTGATGCACCTACATAAACCTTATCAGCTGTATCAATCGTTAAAGTAGCTGTTGCAACTTTACTTAGATACGAACCTCTCAATGTGAATGTTTGTCCTCCAGTGGCAGTAATCTTATAAGTACGTTCCTCAACAGGAATATCATGAGTATCTATGAATTGGAAATTAATTTGTCCACTTGGGGTCAATTGATATTCCCATTCAAGAGTAATTTCTGTTGATTCACCTCTCTCTAATAAAGTTCTATCTGCTGTGAATTTAGTAATCTTAAATTCAGTAGGATTATCTCTCTTATTAGAGCCCATCATTCTATACCAAATTCCACTGGCATTGAATATAATATCATTTACCATGAATTTATATCCAAAGGACTCACCATCATTATTAACTAAATAGTAATCACCATCTTGTGCCTTATCTCCATTAGCTAGTGTTGGTAAATTCCTTTCAGCATCCCAAGTACCCTTATAGAACAAACTATGCATTGTTCTTTCAGGTAATTGACTTTCAGGTATTTTTCCATCAGGTCCAAGTTCAGCCTTCTTATCAAGAGCAACCTGAGTAGCTGTTGAAATAGGTTTCTCGAGGTCTGATGTATTATCAACTCTACCAAGTCCAATTTGCTCTTTTGTTACTTCATGAGGATTGTTCTTATCTGCAATATGTTTATCCAGATTAGAAACAACTTCAGAAATAGCGTTTTGAGTTGCTACTGAAATAGGCTTTTCTAAGTCAGATGTATTATCTACTTTTCCGAGACCTACTTGTTCTTTAGTTACTTGATGAGGATTATTAGTATTACCTACGTGATTATTAATAGCTGTATTTAAACTATTAGATAAAGTATCAAGAGCATTCTGCTGTGCTACAGATACAGGTTTATTAATATCGGCTGTATTATCAACGTTACCTAAACCTACTTGATCCTTAGTTACCTTATGAGGATTATCTGTACGATTAGCATGATTATCTAAAGCAGTATTATTAGCTGCTTTGGCATCATCAATTGCTTTTTGTGTAGCAGTAGATATTGGTTTATCGAGATCTGCAGTATTATCTACATTTCCGAGTCCAATTTGTTCTTTAGTTACTTTATGAGGATTACTGAAATCTCTCAAGTGAGCACTAAGATCTGTTCCCTGATCTGTATTAATCTTATCAATCTTAGCGTCAAGTTTATCAAGTTCCTTCTGAGTAGCATTAGAAATAGGTTTGTCAAGGTCGGAAGTATTATTTACATTTCCGAGACCTACTTGTTCTGCAGTTACTCTATGAGGATTTATATAATCTTTAATATGATTGCTTAAGTCAGTTCCAGAAGAAGTAATTAGAGTCTTAACCTCGTTGATAGCTTCTTTAGCTGCATCAGACAAAGGTTTATCTTTATCTGAAGTATTATCAACGTTACCTAGACCTACTTGATCTTTCGTTACTTTATGAGGATTATTGTAATCTTCTATATGTTTAGTTAAGTTATCTGTAATAGTAGTATTTCCGCTATTAATAGATTCCTTAACTTCATTAATTAATTGTTGGGTTGCATCAGATACAGGTTTATCCTTATCTGAAGTATTATCTACATTACCTAGACCTACCTGAGCTTTATCTACCTTATGAGGATTGTTAAAGTCTGCCAAATGTGCATTAAGAGAATCGGTTGTTGCCTTACCCTTATCACCAGCATAGGCAGTACTAGATGTTTCACCGAGAGCCAAAGACGCTGAGATTTCAATATATCGAGAACCAGACCATCTATAGGTTAGGTTAGTGTCTTTGGTTACGTAAATCTTTCCAGCTTCACCTGTAGTAGGCAAGTTATCGTAAGAATCTACTTCAATAACATCGTCTACAAAGCTAGGTAATTGAGAACTAGGAACTTTGCCTTCAGGATCAAGAGTAGCAACTCCCCCAGCTACGCCCATCTCTGAACGTTTTACTTGAGCATCATTTGTTACTTCACCTAATCCAATCTGTTCCTTCGTTACTTCATGAGGATTCTTCTTATCTGCAATATGAGTTTCGATAATAGTATTAGTTTCTGTCTTAATACTATCCAAAGCTTTCTGTGTAGCATCAGAAATAGGTTTATCCTTGTCAGCTGTATTATCTACATTACCAAGTCCAACCTGATCCTTAGTTACTTTATGCGGATTATTAAAATCTGAAATATGAGCACTAAGATCAGAACCAGAACCATCAATAGAACCTTGAAGTCTTCTTTCAAGTTCATCAAGAGCATCCTGTTGATAATGAGAAACAGGTTTATCTAAGTCAGATGTATTATCTACATTACCTAGACCTACTTGTTCCTTCGTTACTTCATGAGGATTCTTCTTATCTGCAATATGATTCTCTAATGAAATATTGGTCTTATCAAGATTAGACTGAACAGCATTGATTGCCTCTTGAGTTGCTACAGAGACAGGTTTTTCAAGGTCAGCAGTGTTATCCACCTTACCAAGTCCAACCTGATCTTTAGTAACCTTATGAGGATTATCAAAGTCTTTCAAGTGAGCACTAAGATCTGTTCCTGTAGAACCTATAATAGATTCAAGATCACTCTTAAGTTTATCTAAAGCAGCTTGTTGTGCAATAGATACAGGTTTATTGATATCTGATGTATTATCAACATTTCCAAGACCTACCTGAAGTTTATTTACTTCATGAGGATTATTCTTGTCAGCTATGTGATTAGTAACATCTTTTTCAATATCACCAATATCTTTCTTCAACTCTGCCTTTGTAGAATCTACTAAAGCTTGTTGTGCTACAGATACAGGCTTATTAATATCAGCTGTATTATCAACATTCCCTAGTCCTACTTGTTCTTTTGTTACCTTATGAGGATTGTTAAAGTCTGAAGTATGATTATCTATCTTAGTATCAAGCTCTTTCTTAGTATTATCTACTAATTCCTGTGTAGCATTAGATACTGGTTTATCAAGGTCTGCAGTATTATCTACATTTCCTAAACCTACTTGAGCTTTTGTTACCTCATGAGGATTATTCTTATCAGCTTTATGTTCTGAAACTTCTTTATTAACAGCATCTAAAGCTTCTTGGACTGCACTAGAAATAGGCTTATCAGCATCAGAAGTATTATCTACATTTCCAAGACCGATCTGTTCTTTAGTTACTTGGTGAGGATTTTCAAAGTCAGCCACATGAGCATTAACTTTATCTGTAGTAGCCTTACCTTTGTCTCCTGGGTAAGCTGTACTAGACGTTTCTCCAAGTGCAAGTGATTCAGAAATTTCTACATACTGAGAGCCTGACCATCTATAAGTCAAGTTAGTATCCTTAGTTACATAGATCTTACCAGTTTCACCAGTTTCAGGAAGTAAGTCAAATGAATCTACTTCGATTACATCATCTACGAAACTAGGTAATTGAGATGAAGGCACTTTTCCGGTTGCATCAAGTGTAGCAACTCCTTCTGGCATACCCATTTCGGAACGCTTAACCTGTGCATCATCTGTAACATTACCAAGACCTACCTGTTCTTTAGTTACTTGATGAGGATTACTCTTATCTTGGATGTGTGTATTAAGTGCTTCATTAGAACCAGCAGTAGCCTCTTCGATTTCTCTTCTAATATCTTTCATATCATCATCATGACGATGAGATAGGTTATCAATATTAGTTTGAAGCTCTGTCTTAGTTGCTTCAATCTTAGAATCAGTTGCTTGGAATTTAGCATCAGTCTTAGTTGCTAATTCAGTGATCTTAGATTCTAGATCAGTCTTAGTTACGGAAATACTAGATTCTAAGTCAGCTCTAAGAGTAGAAAGATCGGATTCTGTTTTAGTAGCTAATTCAGAGATCTTATTATTCAAATCTTTTGTTGCTAAACTAAGATCATTTTCTGTCTTAGATGCTAAACTAGAGATACTGTTTTCTAATTCTTTCTTAGCTTCAGAAAGAGCATTATTAACAGCAACAATATCAGCTTCTTCTTTAGCAGTTAGGTCTGATATAGCTTTTTCAAGTTCTGATTTAGCAGTATTAAGATCATTTTCTGTTTTAGATGCCAATTCAGATATACTCTTCTCAAGCTCTGTTTTAGTTACAGAAATACTAGATTCTAAGTCAGCTCTAAGAGTAGAAAGATCAGATTCTGTTTTAGTTGATAATTCAGAGATCTTATTATCCAACTCTTTCTTAGCAACTGTTAAATCATTTTCTGTCTTTGATGCTAAGTTATCAATATTATTCTGAAGTTCTGTCTTTGCTTCCTTCAGACTATTATTAACAGCAACAATATCAGCTTCTTCTTTAGCAGCAAGTTCGGCTAATTTATTCTCAAATTCTGATCTAAATACTTCTAAGTCTGCCTCAGTATTAGTTTGTAATTCAGAAATTTTATTTTCTAGTACGGTTCTTGTTTGATCAATTAATGCCTGTGTAGCATTAGAAATAGGTTTATCCTTATCTGCTGTATTATCTACATTACCCAGACCTACTTGATCTTTAGTAACCTTGTGAGGATTCTTATAGTCTGTTAAGTGTCTATTGAAATCATCATTAGTTGCTTTAGAATCTAGAGTTTCCTTAAGATTAGGAATATCCTCTATACCTAATTCAACAATTCCGATCTGACCATTTACAGACTTAACTGAATCTACATTATCAATTTTAACCCATCTACCATTACTATTAATTACCCAATCACCTGGATCAAAATCATATCCAAATTGAGAGCCTTTATTAATAGCTATATAGTAATGACCATTGGAATCAAAATCGTTAAGTTCAAGTTTAGGAACATTATTAACTGCATCCCAAACTCCTTGATATTTAACATTTCCAAGAACTGAATCTGGAAGTTGTGATTCCGGAACTTTACCATCTTCTCCAAGAGTAGCAACACCCTTAGGAACACCCATTTCAGAGCGTTTTATCTGAGCGTCATTAGTAACATTTCCAAGACCGATATCATTTCTATCTAAAGATGGATTTGTGGAAATTTTATAACCATTTACAGTATAGTTATCGATTGTCTCTTTAACTTCTGCAATCTTATCATCTACATCTTTATTGATAGTTTCACTAATTCCATCAAGTTTAGCTTTATCTTCTTTTGACATTACTCCATTTGATTCTGGAGTAGCTGTTGGAAGATTTTCTGTAGCTAATTCAGTGAAGTCATTAGAAGTGATATCATAACTCCAGTTTCTACCATCCAAGAAATATCCACCATTGAAAGTGAAAGTTCTCCAGTTACCGTCTAAGTTAATAAACTTAACTTTTATACCTGGAACTTTCTTTTCAGCTGGAAGGTAAGCATCTAATTTAGCAGCAGCATATTGGATGTGCCACTGATCTCCATTTTCTCCCTTACCTTCACCTGGAAATATTTCATTGATATTATAGACTACATCAGATTCAAGTTCTACTCTATCAGTTAATTCACCAACTGCTTCATCAATAGCATCCTGAACACCACTAAGTTTAAGACCTGTTTCTTCGATTGTAAAAAATCCTTCAGACTCAGGATCACGAAGAACACCAATAGTAGGATCGTTATGAGTACCTTCTACTATGATTCCTTTTCCCTCAGTAGCTGTTACACTATCTACTTTTCTTTCCTCTAATGAATCTACGAGTTCTTTAAGTTCTTTTCCTTTTTCAGCAGATAAAACTTGCTCTTTAGGATCACCACCTTCGAATGAATCTACGATGTTTTCCTTCTTTACGTAAGTCTTTTCTGCATCTTCTATTTTAAGATAGGGAGCAAGTTCAATAGATAAATCATATTCACCGATCTTTTCCCATTCTTTTATTTCTTTCCCTTCTTCGTCAACCTTAATAGTTACTATATATTCAGTATAACTCTGAAGTTCTCCGATATTATTTTCTTTTCTAAGAAGATAAATTTTATTTGTCTCTGCTTCCTCCAAAGAAGGTAGCTCATCCACCATTCTGAAAAGTGATGTATCTATAGTGCAAGAAATTACATTATCCTCACTGATACTAATCCCTTCTCCGGCTATCAATTTATCTTGCTTAGTATTTAATATCTCTTTCAGTGCTTCATCTGTAATTACTCCAGATAAGTATGGTTTCCATCCTCCAGCTTCATTTCTTTTTTCCCAATTAACAAGCTGATAAACTTCTTTGGCATCAATTACATACCACAATTGTCCAAGAGAATCATTACCAGAATTATCCCCTGTATCAGAAAGAATACAGTCGGGAATTTTATACAATGCTGAAAGAGAAGATACTGTTTTGTGTCCACTAACTTCTATAGCTCTAACAATTCCATATGCACTAGGATTGTTGGACACTAATCTATCTGCAAAATTTAACGCCATTGTACTATTTATTTAAATTCTAACTCAACATCAGTAAAAGCACCTGGATTATTAGTAACATAAACTATATAATCTATTACTACACCAGCACCATTAGTGATTTCTAATTCTACTTTGTTAAATGCCTTAATTACACGAATTCCATCCTGATAAATACTATCTAACTCACCAAGAACTTTAGGATAAGCAAAAATAGCATATTCATCCATTTCTGTAGAAAAATGTTCTAGAGTCTTTTTAGGATGTTCAGTAATTAATTCAGATGTTTTCAGAGATTTAATATCATACTCTACTAAGTCTTTTCCCTTAGTAGATACACCATAGAATAATCTATGTGCGAATGTTACTGATCTAGTATCTTCTGTATAATCATAAACGCCAGTACTTCTAACAACATCTTCTCCTCTAACCATAAAACCAGTCTTAGGAGCTTCAAGTTTAATAGAAATAGTAGCATCTTCTGTATAATAAGGACTAGTTACTATATCAGAACTAACATCAGTACCTGTAAGAGTATCCCAGAATGAACCCTTAACAACTCCAGTAGGATCTTTCTTTCCATCTTCACTTGTCCATGTATAAACTCCTTTGAAAACAGCCTTATATCCATTTTCAATTACAGGATTATATTTATTTGGACTTGGAGTAATTGTTATAGGTTCGAATGCATTATTATAGAAATCCCAAGTTCCATTAATCTTAGGTTCTACAAGTTCTAAGTTTGTATTAAAAAGCTCATCTATTTTTTCTACTACCTCAATAAAAGTAGATTCTGTAAATTCTCTTTCAACTGAGAATTCAGATGTAAAACTATTCAGGATAATCTTTTCTGAATAATATTTCCCTGAATAAATCCACTCTAGAACTAATACATTTTTACACTGAGTTTCACACTCTATAATACTAGATTGAATAGATACAGGAACTATCGCTTTCCCAGAATCTACTCTTAAAGACGCAATTGAAATCTGATCTTTAATCTTTTCAGTAAGCTTAACAAAATTCTCTGCTCCACCAAAAATTTCTGCTATTTCTTCAGATGTACTTTCTGATGTTAACTCAGAAGTCATACTTGGGAATAACAATACTTTACTATCGATCAGTTTATTTATTTCTTCCTCTGATAATGCGAAGAAAGTTCCTTTAGTCCAAGCCTGTCTAGATCCTTTGATGAAAGCTATCGAAGTATCACTAATTTTTCCGGCTTCTAGATCTGCATTAAATTCCTCAAGAGTTTCATATTCAAGGAGAAAATCACCCCAAAAATTATCAACTCTAGGAACTCTAAGATCTACAACTACACCATCAGAATTTTTGACCCATATACTTTCCTCTCCGGCATGAAGACCTAAACCTAATTCACCTACTTCAAGCTGTTCTGGAGTAGGCATCTTTCCCTGTTCTACCGAATTTTTAAGAATAATTACGGTTGGTTCAGGAAGTTGATTTTTTACAATTATATCACTCATTGTCTTAGACATTTTGTACACTCCGGAACATCATTATTAGTTCTCCATTCCGTATTGTTTACTTCTTTATAATTATAGTAAGAATAACTTTCATCTTCTGGATAAACACCAGAACTCCAAGATTCGTAATCCGCTGTAGTCTGTCCTCTTCCACATTCATTATTACAAGGGCAGTCATTAGATTCGGGTTGAGCTAGAAGATTTTGATACTGGAATAAAATTCTAACTAACATAGCAGTCAAAACATTACTCCATGCATAAATAAATCTATCCTCATTGTATGGAATCTCAGAACCTTCAACGTATATTTCACCATTATCAATTCCAAGTTCACATCTAAGTTCATCTACAGCATAAAATACAATCTTAGCTTCACCATGATCTCGAATATCAAAAAACTCTTGAATATAAGTTTTGACATCTGATCCTTCTGGAAGTAAAGTTAATCTATCTGATATATATTTTAAGATATATGTGATATACGGAGCTAATTCACATCTCATGGAATAATCTATCTTAGCTATCCCTAGACATGATTTAATATTTTGAAGAGCTTGTTTATATGTGATGTATCCGTTTTTATCGTTCCATCTCATTATTATTTCACTTCAAAAATAGTAACTCCGTTTATTACCATCTTAACCAAAGTTTTTCTCTCTGGATCTAAGAATAGGTATAATCTATCCTTTTCAAATTGAAGGATATCCAAGGTATTTGTTACAATATCAACACCTTTACAAGAATCAGACTGCATTACACGATCTGATACAGAAAATTGAATACCTTTTGTAGTATTACCGTAACAATCTGACTGACAACTAGTATTAGTAATTCTAATACCATCTCCTTCTAAAATCTCAGAAGAACTAAGAGCGTTAGTATAAAGATCTGATAAAGCACTCTCGATCTTATTTAAATTAGCCGCATTAACAGGAGTTTTATTATCAATCCATGTAGTTTTTATATAACTATTTTTCATAATTTATGTTATTATTTAAACTTACCACTCTCCTCCGTCAATAATGTTGTAAGGAGATTTCCAATTATCTTCATTAGCCCAATTAGATTCATCAGCATCTGGTCCTTTATAAATATATTCTGAATATGCACCTTCACTACCAAGAAATCTAATTTTCAATCCGCTACGTCGTCTTGCTTCAGGTACTAATCTAATTGCTCCCGAAAGAGTTAATTTTCTTTCATAATTATTTATTTCAGCATTAGCATTACAAAAATCTTTTAAGTTTTCATTTATATAACTAACTGCAGCATTAACAGTATTATTTATACTATTGATATCAGCACTAGTTAATGAATCCCCAGGATTTTTATTACTAACATCAGTTCTATCAAGCAAGTCCATAATATTTTTCTTATTTTAATTTCATTAAATCTAAGAGATAATCATTAAATATATCTCCTCCTGGAATATTACTCTGCTTAAATTTTAGAGCCCCTGGATTAAGAGGTTTACCAAGTCTTCCAACAAAAGGAGCTGTATTTCTAGCAGAACGTCCGGAGATCACTTTTATATCTTTCGGGCTTCTTACTTTTTTCATTTAGAATGTTCCTCCATAGATTTTATTAATACGAATTCCATCAACCTTCTCATCATAAATCAAATTATTATTATCCAATTTTACATCAGCGGTTAATGTTTTCTTAGATTCAGTAGGACCAGGACTCATTGTAAAATCGATGGTATTAGAATCTTCAAATATAATTCCAAGTCCATCTGCAGTAGTTCCACCAGTTTTTATCCACTGTCCTCCGATCATTGTATAAGTAATGGAAGTAGTACCGTCATAAGAAGTCAGGATTACTACATCTCCATTCTTAGGTTTTTCACCAAACAACGCAATCAAGATACACTCCTGATCTGATTGTTCCTCTGACTGTTTTTTTGCTGTAAATATTCTAGGACCTTGACTTAATTCCATAGTATCTGAAACAATGTCAAAATCACCTAAGTCTGCACTCTTAAAAATTACTAAAAGAATACAAACATCTTCAACTTCATTATAATATCTTACAGCAACTAATTCAGCATATTGTCTAGATGCACATGAGAGAGCCTTAAGTGCTTCATCTCGATTGGCATAAATACATTCAAATCTTGTTAACTGTGATTGTGCCATTTTTATTATCTTTTATCTAGTATATCACCATTGAAGTTTACATCTATATCTGTAATTTCATTTGTATCGGTATTAATATCCTCTACATTTGCTCCAACGATTCTCACTATACGATTAGTTATTATATTTCCCTTTTCATCGATAAAAGCTATTCCATTTGACATATCTTTTATCCAAGAAGCTTCAGTATCAACTCCATATCCACAAATTGATTGATTAGATAAGAAAGTTCCACATACAGCTTTAAACTTACTAATAACATTAAGCTCGATAATTTCCAAATCTTTCCAAGTAAATATTTTCCCTGGATACTCGGTTAATTCGATCACTGTTATAGTTTTTCCATCAAGAGATATTCTAAAATAAATATCTTTAATAGTTAATAGATCATTACTTCCTCCACCTGAGAAACAACCAAAGAAATTACTAACAGGTAATGAACTAACTTTTACCTTAGCACCGATCAACTGTTCATATTCCCAAATTCCAGAAGGACCTACAATTCTTGAGTTTCTACAACTATTCAACATTTTATCCTTTGCCTTTAGCTAGAGAATCTACATAGTTATTCCAGTATATATCGGCATCAACACCATTATTTTTCTGATGTCCCTTTACCCACTTATACTCAATTCTTCTTTGTAAACCCTGTTTAATTATTTCTTTATCAATATCACCTTTAATTCGAGCAATGTATGGTTCTTTTACTTTCCAATTACCAGTCATCCATTCTCGAACACCAAGATAATCTGCATGGACTACTACAATATCATTCGGACCCCAAGAACCACGAAATTCATATAAAGCATGTAAAACTGCTACTAACTCCGCACTAGGATTGCTACACTTCTGAGCTCCAAAAGATAAATTCATATATTCAGGAGTTAATTCAATTGAGAATTTATTAAGCATAGTTCCCATTCCAGGTCCGGTAGGGTCAATAAGAACTCCTCCGATACCAAGTCTTCCATTATTTTGTTTGTCTAGGTGAGATCCGTCAGTATAAATATCAAACTGTTTCATCTCATCAATTTTAAATATCTAAATTTTCATCCAAAGAACGATATTCGAAGGGATCAAGTTCTAATCCAAATTCTTCAAGGCACCATTCTCTAAATTCTTTCGTACCAATTACACTTATCTCTCCAAGAACATTCAAAAGCTCCTCTCCTTCAATTTTAGATAGACTTTTATCTAAGTGACAAATTAACCTTGTCATAAGATATCCAAAATGACTTAAAGATCCATCTACATCACTATCATAACACTCCAAGACTCTAAACCCTGAATGAGTATTAAAACTTGAAAATAGATCAATCCACTTTTCTGGAATATGAATCGAAGAACCATTATAGAGATAATAAATAACATCTTCTGTAGGTGTAATTCTTAGGATAACATAATCTAAAACCTTATGATCACTAAGTCCTTTTAGAACGATTCTCTTAGATTTGCCTTCTCGTATATAAGATAATTTGTAAAACTCGGTAAATACTTCTTTAAACCAGGCATCTTTCATAATAGTGTATATAAATTAATTAAAGCCAACCCTGAAAGAATTATTGTATTATTATCTTCCATCACTAAATATCCCGTTTTATCACATTGACTTCTATAACTTAAAAGATCAAGAAACTCGGATAAATCTTGTTTCAGGTAAAATGTAATTGATATAATTCCTTCTCCTATCGCAAAAGAACATATTATTGAGTAAGGATGTATGTCAAGTCTATCTAATTTAGCTACTATGTCTTCCTGGATTTCAATTTCTCTAGGATTACTTCTCATAGTATTATTTCTGTTATATGACTGTTTAATATTCCCATACTGTTAATTAGGTTAGATAAGATAGATCTGTGACATATTTTATCATCAGAACCATAACCCATTAATATAACTCCTCTTGCATTACTAAGTTCAGCCAAGTAATTAAGTTTATCAATAACCTCTACAAAATTTACATTCGACATCTCAATAATATATCTCTTAGAAAATTCTGTAAAATCAATAAGCCCGTCTCTCTTTGCTCTAAATAATTCTGTACTTGGAGCTAAATTTCTAAAATGTACTGCCGTTCCATTATACTTACCAATTAATTCTGAATTACTAATATTTCTTATTATAAAAATAGGTAAATATCCATTCTCTGTAAATATTTTTAATGTTACCGGAGATACAAATGATGTTTTAACTTGTAATTGGTATCCCATTTTTTCTTAGTTTTATTAATAACTTTAAAATTTATTTATTGTCCTCCAAATTTTTTATTAGATGTCTTAAATCCTGACTTCCCTGAAAAACTAGAAGACTTTTTCCCACTAAAACGTCTATCTGCTTGATAAGATTTATTAAAACCATTACTATCAAACCCACTTTCTTGTTTCTTAGGTTTGATAGGAGATGTAGTAGAGCCGCCAAACTTCTGACTACTAATCATAAATCCTGAAGGAGCTGTTTGTAGACGTTTAAGGAGATTTACATTACTCTCTATCATCGACTTTACTGTATGACTGTCGAAGTGATAAGATATTTCTGGATAATTCAATATGTCGCCCTGAATTAATCCAGCTGATGTTAAGAATACAGAAAGATTAACGAACGCTTCAGTCAGGTTACTAGATATCAAAAGAGTATCTGTCGTAGGTTCGTAGATCTTATATTCTTGTGTAGACTGATCATAATTAATAACTACTTCTACCATGACTTTTTAATTACTTATGGCAAGAGCACCTAGGATTACTGCTACACAACCTAAAGCACCTGCCCATAATTTACGTTTTCTTTTTTCTTTCTTTAAGCTATTTTCTAAAGCTTGTATAGAGTTAACATAATAATCATCTTTTTTCCTCATCATCATAGACTGGTAAGATATAATTGAGTCTAGATTCGCTGCCTTAATCGAATCCTCTTTTATTATATCTCCTTGAAGTTTTATAATTTTTTCGGAAGACTCAAGATCTACTATTATGCTATTAATTGTTTTCAGATTTTCAGGAGATATAACTATCATTGTATCCCCGCGATGCTCTATTATCTCTTGTGAATATCCTTTAGTGATAAAAAATAGAGATAATAAGAGACAATAGATTATTTTTTTCATAAGAAATAATAAGTATGTATGAAAATTATTTAAGTCTTTCTATAAAAATATCCAAGAAATTTTCAATATCTTCTTTATAATGATATTTCCAAAAATAATTATCTGGTACTGAAAGCATGAAAGGAATCTCTATTGGAATAGATTTTGGATACTTAAATATATAATAATCTTCTATATTAATATCATTTATACACTTCCACCAAGATATTTTTTCACTGTCAGGAGGTAAGTTATCAGGAAAAATTAACTTATCATAATTAATAATATTATATTCACATTTAGGAATAAGAAGATAAATAGATCTATGGTTTGAAGATTCTTGATATACTCCTACTATAATATTATCCATTATCATTATTAGGAATAAATTTATTTAATCTTCTCTAAAGGATTTTCTCCTATTTCTAGATCAATACGATTAACTATTAATTCATATTTTGGTTGATTCTTTGAAAAATATCGCCACAGAACATCATCATAATAATCTAAATAATTATCTCCTTTTCTTATTTCATAGATATAATAAGGATGACTAACTTCATTTTCATATACAGATATTGGATAATATAGATCTTGTTCTACTATCTTTACATATTCATTAGTATCTAATATATAATCTAAATCATATATTACTTGTACTTTATCAATCTGTCTTATCCCTAATTTTCTCTCTATTTTTTGAAGTTTAATATCATCTACAATATCCAATCCATCATAAAAAAATTCAGAATCAATTTTAATAATATAATAATTTTTTAAACAGATATTTTTAAAATCTCTAATATTATCTACAATCGTATATAATTCGGAATTAGTTTCAATATTAAAATTATCTTTTTTTAATAAATAAAAAATATTACATTTTAAATTAATTCGATTACAAGAAGATAATCCAATAATTTCTTCACTAAAAGCTGTTGTAAATAAAGTTGCTGATCTTAAGAAAACATCTTGTGGTAATATTTCAATAACTTTTATAATATTCATAATTACATAGTTTTTGTTTTCTTAAATCCTTTTAATCGTTTCGAGATTGAATCTTTAATGGCTTTATTTCTACCAATCTTATACGTTTTTAGACTTAAATCCAATTCTTCTTTTGCATTTTTTAATTCATCTTTACTTGCACCAGCAGCTTTTAATAATTTTAATGCCTTTTTAGAAGCATTTTTCTCTTCTTGAACTACTATACTCCCTTGATATAAAGTCTTTAATCCATTTCTAATCCCAACTCTTTTATTTTTATTACTATAAGACCCTCTAATATCATTATTTTTATCTGATATTATCTTATCTAATCCTTTACCAGTTGAATTTTTTGAATGTCCAATTTCATGAGCTAATGATGCTTGTCCACTGGAAGGAGGAAAATTTATTACATGATCACTACTCATAAAAGCTTTTCCCAACTTTCTATCAAATTTATCATTAGATCTTGTCAAATCTATTTTCTCTTTAGTAGAAACATCACTTGACTTCTTCTCCCAAGATTTTGTTTTATCAAATCGTTTTCTAAAAAATTTTTCACTACTTGATAATTTTTTCTTTCCATTTAGTATTTTAATATTAGATTTCTTAGCATCTTTTCCAATATTTTTTAATACCTCAGGATTTCTATCCTTAGCAACAGACTTAAGAGATTCATTTATTTTCTTTAATTTTTCACTATCTAATTTAGATGATTCATCTAATTTTTTAGCAATTAATTTACCAACTTTCTTTATTCCAGAAATAGCTGCTGATTTTAATCCATATTCCTTCTGTTCTACTTTCCAACCTTCAAAATATAATTTCTCAACTAAATCTCTACCAGTAAAAGTAAATTGTTTTTGAGAATATCTTTTTATGATCATAATTCAACAATTTAAAATTGAAAAATAAAAAACTTAGAGAACTTGACAGTAATCGTGCTTTTTATCAACACGAAAGTAAGTTCTCTAAGTTCTATTTTCTTTAATACTTACTGTCAAATTCTCTAAGTTTAAGTCTAAGAAATTCTACCGCTTCTGTTGTCGGTAATTCCCTAATACTATCTACTTTATCAGTTCGAGTAGATTCTATCCTATGAATCTTTTCTCTGAGATAACTGATAATACTATCCCTTGATATTATCTCTACTTCAAGGGAATCAATTTTATTTTTTTCAGGTTGTATAATTTCTGGAGGAGGTAATATAGTTTCCCCCTTAGATTTATCTTGAGAGGAGTGGGAGTAATATAATACCCCCAATCCAAACCCAAGTAATAACAGTAATGAAATTAAAACAGCCTTCTTAATCGTTTCCAACATCTTCTGTTACGAGTATTCCTACACGATATTCCAATTCGCCTTCCTTTTTATAATTAATATATTGATGGAATATTCGATAGTCTCCGGAAGCCTCTTTTTGAATCAAATGAGCATCCCAACCATGTGTAGAAGTTAATTTATCTATCAAGTCTTGCAACCTGGAAATCTTAGGTGCATACTCTTTAAGGATATCTAAATCTTGAGACGGATTCATCAAGTTCTTCATTCTCTCCAATTCTGCCTTAGACTCCTCCTCTCCCATAATATCCTCTGAAAGATTTGTAATTTTATATTGTTTAGGTCCGGTAGTACATGTAACAGTATTTAAGAACTGACCTGCTACCTTCTTAGATTTAATCTCTGCCAAAGTCGCACTATAACCTTCACTTCCGGAAATAATGTTCTTGATATCTTCTAAGACCTTCAAAGACGTAGTTATTCCTAAACTTACAAATACACCTACAGGCTTTACAAATGTCTCTCCATCTACTGAATTAACATAGAAAGTCTTAAATGATGGTTGATAAAATACTTCAACCAATGAATGGACTTTGTCTCTATTTATGTTTCTATCATTAATAGTTGCCATTGTTTTTAAAATTTTTCACTTTGAAATATTTAAATTCTTGATTATAATTACTATATCCATAATTAAATCCGTACATGGTATAATTAGACATCTTAAGTTCTTGTTCATGCCATTCTTCCAAGTAATCTTCAAAGTCTGATATTAAGATCAAGATAGCTTCAGGTCCATAATTCTGTCTGAAATATTCCATACCTCTAGCCATTCTTGTTCCACCTCCCATAGAGATTCTTGGAACACCCTTTCTCGGGTCGATATCTTTAATATGATCTCCAAGCTGTGTAGACCATGAAATAATATTATACTTTAATCCACGTCCAATCTTTTTCATTTTATTGGCAATAGTATTCAAAATTCTATCAACCAATCGTGTATCCATAGATCCCGAAATATCAATTAAAAATACAATAGTTGGTTCATTAGACATGGTTACCTTTCTTCTAATAGTTGGAGCAATAACAGAACGATTAATACCACGATTATAAAGATACATAAGATCTTTCTTTGTATCAACTTTAACCACTCTAGATTTATAATTTAACATTACTTCATCTAGAGCCATATCTACTTCGTCTGTCTTATCCACAAGTCTCGTTGCATCTGGAGCTCCACTAGAACCACATCCAACGCCACCTCCTGAACGAATTTGTCCAAGCTCACGTTTTTTATCGGCATCGTCTCTAGAGTCTGTTCTGTGATCTTTATGAGTTCCACCCTCATCTTTACCGTTACTGTTCAAATCACCTGAACCAGAATCTCTCTTTCCTTTATATGGACAATCTTTTGGATCACCTTTACCTTGCTGATTACCTTGTCCAGATCCCGAACCACTACCAGAACCATCAGTCATACCCATTTCCTGCATAAGATCAGAAAGACCTTGCATTCCACCACCACTTTGCTGATTACCTTGTCCAGATCCTGAACCATTACCTTGAAGTGCATCTTGAATATCTTGATTTGTAACTTGGGATGTATCACCGTTTCCACCTTTTTTAATAGAAACCAACATCTTAACAAACTGATCCAAGTGTTGAACAATTAGCATCAAATATTCGGGGTAACTAAGTTCACTCGGGAA
>ENA-OPSW01000992-OPSW01000992.1-human-gut-metagenome-genome-assembly--contig:-NODE-992-length-19087-cov-9.058375_pt1 | contig 19087 bp, 12 predicted proteins | sample MGYA00241463_ERZ501918 | MGnify/ENA primary metagenome ERZ501918 (study PRJEB25962, sample SAMEA2042443) | human gut metagenome | biome: human gut; feature: human-associated habitat; material: faeces... | reverse complement strand
GCTATGTTTCTAATTATAAGTGAAATATATTTATTCTTATTTCGAACTCACGTTACAATAAATGTTATATTACACATATTCATCCTTTGTCCGAAAGACATAAACCCACTCCTTTCACAGTCTTTATCTGTATCCGTTCATCATCAGCAAACAATTTTCTAAGTCGAGTAACAAAAACATCGAGACTACGTGATGCAAAAAAATCATCCTCCGTATCCCATAGTCTTGAAAGAATAATATCCCGCCTCACTAGTTCATTTTTCTTTTTACAAAGCATCTGAAGCAATTTCGCTTCGCGTTCCGTCATTGTCTTTTGTACACACGACGAATGCTTTAATACTGCATGAACAGCATCAAATGTATAATTTTCACCAATCCGATAAATCTCACTTTCATTAGCGGCTCCCATTCCCCGCTTCATTTTCAACAAAGCACCAATATGCGCATCCAGTTCTTCGGCCAAAAAAGGTTTCTTAATATAATTATTCACCCCCAATTCATAACCTTTCACCACATCTTTAGGCGAAACCCTGCCCGAGGTAAAAACAATGGGAATAAATCCATCCGTTTCCCGAATACGACGTACCATTTCATAACCATCCATAACAGGCATCTCAATGTCTGAAATAATGATATCAAGATGTTGCTCCTTCCATATCTTCAGCCCTTCTTCGCCATTAGAAGCGGTCATCACCTCGTATCCACCTATCATATCCTCCAATCCACCACGAATAATATAACAAAGATTGGCATCATCTTCCACCAACAACAGTTTTATCATATCATCTTCCTCCTTAAAAAATATTTATTTCTTCTCCCCACTCGGCAAAAAAAGAAAAAATTCACTATACTCCCCTTCAATGCTTTCCACACACACTTTTCCACCATGCGCTTCAGCCACGCGAAAAACATAATTCAAACCCAATCCGAAGCCTGACGCACCGCCTTTACGGCTGCGGTCGGCAGCCGAAGCACGCTCGTACTTCTCGAAAATACGACTCTGGTCCTTCAACGGAATACCTATGCCGTTATCTCTTACCTTTATCAAATAAAAGTTATAGTCCTGACGCAAGGATGAAATCTGTATGTCCACCTCTTCACCTGAATATTTTATAGAATTGTCTACCAAATTACCGATAGCTTCTTTCAAGAATTCTTCATCAGCATATACCCATTCCGATTCCAAATGAAGAGAGAAATGTACTGGTTTATCTGCCTTAGCAGTATATTTCTCAATAAGATCCTCTAACATCGGACGGAGTTGTATCTCCTTTTTCCAAAGCCTCAATTGAGCATTTTCCAATTTTGACAGCGTCAGCACTTTGTTAGTCAGTGACAATAAATGTTCACTCTCGTCTTCCAATATCTGAAAATGCTTCTCGCGTTTATCCGGAAAAATATCTAACTTTCCTGATTTCAACATTCGGGTCCCCATCAAAATACAGGCAAGAGGAGTCTTCATCTCATGAATCATGGCGTATGAGAAATCCTCACGCATCCTAGCTATTTTATTCTGATGAGCAATAATACGAATCTGATAAACAAGACAATAGACGATCATTGCCATCATCAAGACAGTAGCAATGAGGAGCAAGGTCATCTGCTGGAAAATAACCCAATAAGGATTAACAATAAAAGCCTGAAGATTCTCCGTACATTTATAATTGATAGGTTGTAATCCGGTTTTCAACAAGCCATAATCCCCTACCTGTATGGAACGGGAACTTCTAAGAATATTCCCCAGCGAATCTGTCACACAAGTTATTACTTCTGCATCCAATCCTTCGGCAGCAAGGCCTGTCCGATAAATAGAATCTAAACTTGACAAAGAAACAGACAATTTATAATCCCTCTTGACAATTTCTTGCATGGAAACCTGCATATTGGACATCAACCATTGGTTCACATTTTTATCCCCTCTGCCATCCTCAAAAAAATCATAATCTTCATCCAGATTTATTCTAACCATAATGGAAGTATCTTTGTCCTTATACTTCTTTTGCAAAGAATCTTGATATACTTCCATGCGATAAAACACCTCACGCATCGTTGCATCTCTAAATACTTCATTGCTTCTGAACTGTATACTTTCCTTAGTTAGCTTATAGGTATTTACAAGCCAAACGTACTGCAAACAGATGATTGCCAACAGTCCGATACAAGCTACCCAACGAATATGTTTGATTGTCATACACTTATATCCTATCCATACTTTGTTAACATTGTGACAAAATTTAATACGTTATTAATTCGATTTTAACATGCTTATAATTAATAAGTTGTATAATAAATACCCTCTAATTATTTATATTAAAAACATGCAATTTGCATACAAATAAGGCGAGATTAAGAAAACAGAAGTGTAAAAATACTAATTCAGAAATAAAAATAATGCAACCTTTTTAGCCTTATTTTCATCTGTTCTCCGTATCGCAAAAGTAACAAAATATACTGGCAAAAAGAAAATAAAAAAAACTTTTTACCAGCATTCATATTTCATTATTATGGGTACAAAATCTTAGTAATAAGAGATTATACGAGTTTTCATAAATTCAGGCTCAGCCTTGGTCATTGCCCTTGACATATCTTTTTCTCCGTCAAAGAAATATTCTACGCATTCCCATGCACGGTTCACATTACGTTTCGTCCAGTTGCCTTGCTCGTCAGTTTCTATATACGTGACTTGCACGTAGCTACATTCTAACCTTCCTCATACGAACATTTGTACACTATCGTTGCGAGAAATCTCTCCCGCCCATTGTAGGTGTATGTTTCATTTATCGGGCATTCCGTTAGCATCGGCATAATCATGGCTCCCCCCCGTCCCTTTCTGTCGAACTCGTATTCTTCAGTCCCCATTATTTTCCCTTCATCTTCCTCTTTTCGCAGATTGCCTTCGCAAGTGATACGAAAAGGTCCGACTCCAGCCTTCATATATCTTGTGGAAAATTTATAACTGAATGAGAAATAGATGTAACGAATTAGCAACCGTGAGATTTTCAGCATTTTGCGGTGCTATACTGTCAAACAACTCTTTCAATTACAAAAGTAATAAAAAATTTCCCCTAAGAATGGCTAATAAAATTTTTCAAGAGTAGGATAACCAAAAGAAGGACTACTTTGGAAACTATAGTCCTTCTTTTGGTATCATTTTTAAGGCTGGATAGACCATCCTATATAATTCCCGGAACTCTTGATTTTGATGGTATTGGAGCTTTTAATACTTTTGCCATTGGGGAATGTGGCTTTTAAGGATAAGCTACTGTTATATGATTTGTTTTGATAGAGCAATATAGACAGTTTTGTCTGTTGTATTGGTCCTTTCTCGTTTTTCAGCCCGGCAATAATGGTTTCTTCTTGCTCTATTGTTCCGGCAGGTAAGTCATGTTCGCATTGGAAAGTAGCAAATCGCAAAAATAGTCTGCCGGTACAGTTCCAGTAGAATTTCCGTGTCCCTCGAGAGCTTCCCATAAATCCGCCAGTTCCCCAATCCGTAAGTTTCCCGTTTTGTGCCGTTGGGGTATTGAGGCCAATGATTTCAATGGAGGGAGATTGATTATAATCGAATGCTGTTGATATTTCTATATCGTCTTGTCCATACACGTACCCATAAAGGTCCGGTTCATAATAGCTAAAAACAACCTTTTCATTCTTGAGTTTGGCTTGATAATTGCTCCAGTTGATGTCATATTGGTCTTCTGGAATTCCGATGTTATATGTTTCCGAGGCTAAAGCTGAACTTTCTTTAGAAGATGTGTAGTGGGTTAACCCCGATATGTCTAAATGACCTTTGTAATCCGTTGAATTTGCGGTAGTTAGTGGGTTATTCTCAAATATATAGGTTACTTTATAGTTGGTTCTCCATTCGTTGCTCGAACTTGAAGTTATCTCATCACCCATATATGCAATGCTGACATCTTTCAATATTCTATAGTTTACATGGAAATTCTTGGTTCCGATGTCTTGCCGAATGTCATTGGTCGGATCTTTTATAAGGACTCCGAATGATAGAATATTTGTTCCGGCATACAGATTTTCAAACACGATATTGATTTCTCCGTTTTCTTTGAAAGAAGCCGTTTTAGTTTGTGCATAGTGTGTGTACCCTTCCGGAGCACAAGTACATTCAAGATAAGGTATAGCATCTTTCTTCAAATCAAGATCGTGTACATAAAAGCATATACGGTATGTGTTTGTCGTTTGTGGAACTTTTTGGATACTGGACAACTTCAAGGTGAAATTTTCTCCCAAGTATTCAGTGGGTGTTTCAGGTGTTTCCTCTTTTTGTGTGGTGAAAGTTTTGATATCGCCATATATGTAACTGTTGTTATCTTTGATATAAGCACGCCAATAATAAGTCTTTCCTGGCGTAAGTTTGCTTATGTTCACAGTGAATTTTCCACCGGTATGACTGTTAGCAGAAACGAACTTGGCATTTTTCATGGAAGCTTCGGTAGAAACGGACACTCCGTATTGGTTAGTGCCTATCATGTCGTACCCAATGACTTGCCCCGAAAGTGACACGCTGTTCGTGGTGATATTGGTAGCCCCACTCGTGATGACCTTATTGCTCAACGTGGCCTTAAAATATACCGGCTCTGACACTTCCTTATCAGTAATCCTATGGTAGATTACCGCACGTACCTTTTGCTCGCCCGATTGTCCCAACAACCAGTCGATACTTGCCATTCCTGTTAACGGGTCGATTTCCACGTTTTTCACACTCTTATTCCCGACATATCCTCCACCGGATTGTACTTGGAACTTAATGACATAGTAATCTGACAAGTGGTTGCTGCCATCATCTGCAGTCACTTTTGCTTGCACTATCAAAGGCTTTTTCAACGTTTCACCTGAAATCGCCGTTTGGTTGTCTCCATCGATAATCTCTAATGTGGTTTCGATACAACTAGTAACTTTGTTGTCGTATTGACATAGATGGAAACTTATCTCAGGTTCGGCCATTAGCCATTGTGTAATGCGTGCAATGAAGTTTAAGGAGGATTTAATTGCATCATATACTATAAGTATTTTTGTTAAAGGTTTGCAAAAATTCTCTGCTATTCCTTTGCTTTCGCCGGCAACCAAGATACAATCCACCACAAACCTAATCAAATCACTTCCTACTTCTTCAGGGGTAATAGAGCCGCTAGCCATGGCTCCGAGATTAGTCCACACTAATACATTAAAGTTTTTATTAATCTTTTCCAAATCTGTTAGTTCTATAATTTTTTTCCATTCTTTAATATCAATAGTTACACCAGCTATGCCGATAATATCGGAGAACAAGCAAAGGGCGAATGAACTGACTGCTTTTTGAGTGTTTTTGTTAAAGAAGAAAGTATAACTGCCTTCTTCTTTCAAATTGAAGTTTATAGGGCGACCATAGTGGTAGAAAGCTTCTGATGTGACGATATTCCATAATCCTATACTCGTCGGTGATGGAATGAGGGATTCTTGAATAACTTTATCACCATGAGAAACGGTGCCCTCGTAAGGCGGTTTTAATCCGATATTCCGTATGGTTACATTCGTACCCTCCGCTTGTACGTCCAAGTGCTCTTTATTGATACCGTCAATCATGCCTCGTGTTTGGGTTGATGGCGACAGTTCGTCAACCAGTTTGTTCACGCAAGTGAAGAGAGCTTTGTTTCCCGGGTTAAATATATCTTTTCCGGCATTGATAAGGTGTTCTATTTCTGTCACAATGGTTGGATAGCTCGGACAATTTTTAAGCGTAGAGATTACTTCATCAAAGGCTTCTTCGTTTTCACAGAAAACGGGAAGAAGCATGGTCAGAAATGCTTGTGCAGTACTCTCAGCATTGATTTCTACGGATTTGTTTTGGAAGTAACCTCGTGTCATCATTAATATATTGTCGGTATTGTCGGCAATATAGATTAATTGAGGAATAGTATTGTTTAATACTTCAACGTTAAATCCGTTTTCAGACAATGGCGCAGTGTTCAAAATGGAGTTTACAGTCAAACTGCTAGAACTTTTTATTGCGGCAAACCCATTGATTAATAGGCTAACGCTGTCTTCTTTAATCATAGCCAGCCTTAATTCTGTATTATCAATGAAGGTTAAAGTTATGATACAGTCATCGTTTGTCATGGATTTTATTGATGAAATGTAATTGTCTGCATTGTTTGTAACTTTTATATGATTCCCGTTTTTGTCCGTAAGTAACTGATAGGATACTCCTTTATCATAACTGACACTCCAATATCCATCAGAGGCTTTTAATCGTGGAACAGTATGTTCATCGGCAGGTATTTTGTTCCCCTTTTCATCAGTTAAATATGATTTCGTATTCCCGAAAGTCAAAGTCCAGCAGTAAGATCCTTTCCATTTCTCAATGCCAATAAATGGAACACTACTGTTAGTTGAGCCTAAAGAGAACCTTATTTTGTCTCCATTAGTAAATACAATGTTGACATCATTATCCGTTTGGGAAATTTCTTTTGCTGCAATATTATAGTGCAAAGCTTTGGACAAAATGCTTAGACTGTTGATGTTTTCATTCATTTGTTCTAACTGCTCTTCGGGAACAATAACGGTATCAGGTGTGGCACTTTCATTATTATCAGATGTACAGGAGAAAATTGCCATGAGCAAAACAATGCCCAAAAAGGAACATATGATTTTCATAAATAGTAAGAATTTCTGTTCTCCAGCTACCACAAGAACCTTATTTAAACACGAAGCGTGGAACTGCATGCCACGTCTTTGAGTGAAGGTCCTGAGAAAACCTTTGATGACAGATATGGTTATAGCAGCCCACGCTATATGCGTGAGAACCACTATGCCGTTCTTGTCATCTTTGAAAATTTCTCAGGTTTTCACTCGCAAGAGTTCAGCATAACGCTTCTTCAAATTCTAAAATGTCTTGGAGGGAGTTTCCTCTCTTCAAATGCAAAAATATGAAAAATGCAGGAAGCGCAATAACATTTCCCGCATTTTTTATGTTGGCACATAAGTATTTATAATCATTACAGTTTGAATCCCTTGTTTTTCCGTTGCGGTTGCTGCATCGTTGGTCGTATCCGTCGGAGCAGCCTCTCAAACTGCTCCCTGAACCAGTCGAGGATGTTCTTCCCGTTGATGCGCAGGACAAAGCGCTTCCCTTTCTCTCCCTGCTCTATCCCCATCTGCGCGGTGGCACCCGTCACGGAGAGGGCTCTCTTGTGTTCCTCAGAGTAAAGGTTCCCGCTGTATTCCAACGGCTGGAAGGTGAAAAGCCGGTCCGTCTGCTCGGGTGTGAAGCCTGCCGAACGGCAGTACCTCTCCATGCGCATCGCGTCGGCGAAAAGCGGGAACCAGCCACATGCGCGGTCCGTCCATTTTTGCAGGTATGCCGTCCGCTCCCTTTCCCTTTCCAGTTTTTGGATGTAGTCGGCCTGCACCGTGGCAAGCTCCCTGCCATGCTGTGCCCGCTGCCGCTGCAGGCTGGCCTGCAGGTCCCCTATGCTCTCCTCACAGGCCGCTATCTCGTTCTGAAGGCTGCGGTTGTCCGCCTCCAGCTCCTTGATTTTCCCACTGCCCAAAAGAGAACCCACCTTCGCTATGATGGCGGTCTTTGCCTCCACCTTGACCGCCTCCAGCTTTTGCGTGTTGATTTCCTTTCTGGCCGTTTCCAGCCGTTTCTCCGCCTCTTCCTGTTCGGCTTGGAGTTGTCGCACGTTCTCTTCCAGTTCGTCCGTCTGCCGCCTCAAATCGCGGTAATACTGGGCGGTGGAGACATGCCGGGCTTCCGAGCCTCTTACCCCGCGTTGCAGGCCGTATTTCGCCATGACCTTGGCATAGTCGTCGTGGTAGGCAATCAGTCTGGTGCGGTTCAACACGTCGTCGGCACACAGCCGGACGGCGTTCGCCTTCTTGCGGTAGGTTCGCCCTCCCTCCTTCGGCTTCTTCTGTCCAGCCTTCCTGCGCTCTCCCGTCACTATCGGTACAAGTGTGGCATGTATGTGCGGCGTGTGCTCGTCCATGTGCAGCACCGCCGAGACCACGTTCTCCCGCCCGAAGGTCCTGTACAGCCAGTCCATGCTGTCCCGGCACCAGTCGTCCAGCCTTCCGGCTTTCTCTATTTCCATCATGTCCTCATGTGTTCCCGAGAGCATGACACGGATGGCGCGTACCTGGTCGTGGGTGATTTTCCTTCTGATGCCCGCACTGCTGATGCGGGCGGCAATCGCATCGTCACGTTCCCTTATGCCTTCGGGCATTCGGACGAGCTCGCGGTTCAGGTGCGTGCGCATGGGGTCGACGTTCGGTGCTATCACCCTGCGCTCGATATGGTCGGACATCCGGCTGTCGGATGCCCCCTTCGCTTTTCTGAAATCGAGTGAGAAATATCCCATTGTAAAGTCTTTTTGGGTTTGACAATTCCGCCTGCCGTGCGGATATGCCCCACGGCGAACGGGGTGTGCAGAGGGGCCGGCCCCTCGCCTCAATAGGGCGTTTTTAGCTGCGCTTGCGCTGCGTGAAGAAAACGCCCTATTGAGCTATGGCTTTTCACTGTACAAAAAGCCTGCGGGATGCGTACGGTTACATTCCGATGCCCTTCCCCTTTTTCTTGCCCGGCTGCTGCACCCACTGCACTTGCTTTGTCTGCTGTACCGGGTTCACCTGCTGTGACAACTTTTTTCCGTTCAGGTAGTCGTTCAGGTCCTTGTACCCGCTGTACACATATGATGCGTCGCGGACACGCGAACCGTACTCTCTTTGGATTTCGCGCAGGGCTTCCAGCCCGGCGCGGTCGTTGTCAAGGAAGCAGTGTATCCGCTCATAATCCCCCAGCGGTCGCAGGGCTTTGGAAAGGTTGGAAACCGAGTTCAGCACGATACAGTCCTGTCCGTCAAGGGCGGGGCGGTCGGGATGCCCCGCCTGCCGCAGCGTGAGGAAGGAGAGGTAATCCATGAAACCTTCGAAGAGGCAGCAGGTTTCCCCCGGTTCCGTTTGCCGTATGTGGGTGATGTCTTTCGGGGCTATGCATCCCTTGAAGAACTTGTTGCGTATCTCGTAGCCTCCCGAACGGTTGGGAAAACCGACGGCAAAGTAGGGTTTGCCGTCGGTCAGATAGTGCACCTCCCTGCATTCTCTTTTTGCCAGTTCCGTATTTATCCCCCTTTCCCGCAGATAGGAGAATAAGGCGGGGGAAGAAAGCGGCATTACTTCCAACTGCCGGAAGCTTGGTTGTGATAATGTCTGCCCACCAAAAGAGAAGGAGACGGGGCGCACGTGCGGTGCCTGCCTTGCTATCATTTCCAGAAGGTAGGGCACATGGTCGGATGCGTAGAGTTCCGCCGCCAGTGCGATGATGTTGCCGCCTTTCCCGGTGGCAAAGTCGTACCAGAGGTTACGTTCGGTGTTCACCTTGAACGAGGCCTCGGTTTCCTCCCTCAACGGTGACTTGTACCATAGGTTGCCGCCCTGCCGTCTTACGGGCGAGTACCCCAGACTGTGCAGGTATTCGGCTATGCTGATTTGTTTCGCTGTCTGAATGTCCATACGTGTAAGTGTTTGAATGAATGACTGTTTTTGTTTTTTCGCCCGCACCTTCTTATATAAGGTACGGCATATACATGGCTTCACTTAAATGCTCGTATATATAGGATACACGGGTATTAAGTGAAGCGGTTGCGTGATGTCCGCGTACCGCTTCGCTTTTCCCTTATATATAGGCACCGTGAATAAAGTGAAGCGTTTTTCCGCAGCCGGGTTAATAATGGAAATCGGGCATGAAGGTGTATTTCCTGCCGTTCTCCTGCACTATCATCCGCTTGCTCCGTAGCGTGGTGATGAGTGATACCGCCTTGTGGTGGTTCAGCTTCACGCCGACGGCGGCATAGGCATTTATCAGCGCGTCCTCCAGTTCCTTGTAGCCGTATTCGCTTTTCAGTGCGAATGCCGCCTCCAGAGCGATGCGGTGCTGCTGCTCCGTGATGTGCCTGTACGCGTCAAACGGCTCCTGCTGCGGTCTTCCAGCCTTCCTCTCCTGCGGGGCATAGTTCTCCACCAGTTCGGGAAGTGCCCTGTCATTGATGCGGAAGGCGAACGGCTCGAAGTCCATCGCCCGGATGTGCATGGCCGACACCCGGCTGATGTCGCTGTCGTTCTTGTCCTTCTCCACCAGCAGCACCGTCTCGGCCTTGTTGTTCAGCTCCGTGCCGATATGCCCTCTTGCGTTCTCGTCGCCCTTGTTCTGGTGCAGTATCGTGTGGATGTGTATCTGGCGGTCGTCCGTCCACTGCATCAGCTTGGAGATGATGCGTGTGGATTCGCCGGGGCTGTTGATGTCGTACACCATGTCGCGGATGCCGTCTATCACGACAAGCCCCAGTTCCGGGGTGTTGTAGATGGCCTGCTCCACAGCCGCGATGCGTTCTTTCGGGGTGTACTTGCGAAGGGCGAGAAATTCGAGGTGCTCGCTGTCCCGGTCTGTCGGCAGTCCCGCCATGCGCAGGATGCGTTCCATCACCTTGAGGCAGTGATAGGGGCTTTGTTCGGTATCGACATAGAGGATTTTCCGCTTGTCCTTGGGCAGTTCCGCCGAGTACAGCAGTACCGTGCCGTTCTTCAGCGCCGCCGCGACGATGGCGGAAACGTTGAACGTCTTCTTGCTTTTCGCCTTGCCGATGGACGCGCTGAAATTGCCCAACGTGCCGACGACAGTTCCGTTCGCCTTCAGTATCTCGGGAGCCTTTTCGCATTTCATGCCGATGCTCAGCCGTGAGGCCTGCCAGATGATGATGGCGTTCTCACGGGTCACTTCTTCCATGCGTTCGCTACTTTCCATGGCTGCGGAGCTTTCGGTTTGCGCTTCTGGCGATGGCGAGTGCCGCCTCGCCCTTGTCATTCACACGCCTTGCGAGGCTTTCGGCCCATGACAGCAGCTCCCTGCGGGAGAACAGCAGCTTGTTCCCGTACTTGCGGAACGGCACGTCCCCCTTGGCGGTCAGCTTGTAGAGGCGGGCCTTTGAAATCAGGAAACCGTGCTGTTCGAGTACCCCCACCGCCGCATCCGGCGTGAGGTTGTCGGGTTCGTTCTTCGGCAGGGTCAGCCCCGCCAGTGTCTGCGAGACGCTCTCGCTCACGATTGCCCGGAGTTCTTCGGGCGTGGTAAGAATAATCTGGTTCATGTTCTTCCTTTCTTTTTGGGTATTTGTACTATGGCTGTCGTCACAGCCGTTCCAACCGGTTGTGGCGCAAAGGAAGAATAAAGGAAAGCGAATATCAAACCGCAAATAACTTAACACGAATATGACTTTTATGGACGTTTCATGACTTTGGGTGACACTGCGTGGGGCGGGTAAAAAGAGAAACGGTGCAATAGGCGGACATAATCCTCCAATGGCACCGTTTTGCACACATATGTCAAGTGATTCGGAATGTACCTTTATTTCACACCCTTTAACTTTCCGAGTTGGGAAATGACTTCTTCTATTACGAAATATTTCTCTCCCGGTATCCCGATGTCGGAGCGCGATATGAAGCCCAGCTCCTCCCACCGGGCTATGGTCTGGCGGCTCACGCCCGCCATCTTTGCCAGTACGCTCTGGCCTATCATCTCCCTGCCGAGGATGGCGGGATACCTGTACTTGCGGGTGGCATGGCTGAACCTTATGCGTTCGATGACCGCCTCCACATTGTTTATGGTGGGCCGTACCCGCTCCTGCACGCGTATCACGGCCTCCGTTATCTCATATCCGGCAAGCCCGGGATGTCCGGAAAGCTCCTCCCATATGGCACCAAAACATTTGAGGTGCCGTATCTTTATCTCTCTGGTCTTCTTTCTTGGCATGGTCAGTCGAATTTGGTAAGTAACTGCGCGTTCCTCATCCGTTCGTCCCGCTCGAAACTGGCAAGGTAGTTCTCCGTTATGGCAAGGTTGGAGTGCCCCAGACTTTCGGATATGTAGGAGATGTTCGTCCCGCTGCGCTTGAGCACGGTGGCGAACGAGTGCCGGGCCGAATACGTGGTCACGGGGGGCAGACCCACCGCCTCGGCTATCCTGCCCAATACCTTGTTGCATTTCTGTATGACCGTATCGACAAGGTGCTTGGTGGCGAAGCCGTCTTCCTTCCCCGTGGCGAACTTGAAGATGAGCGTGCCGGGGTTTCCGTCATCGGGGTTGCCCCAGCGGTCCATGATTTTCCGCATCTCGGGAGTGAGCACCGCACGTATGGTACGCACTTGCTTGGAAGTGTTCATCGTCTTTGCCCTGACAAAACAGATTTCACCGCCCACGATGTTCCCGTAAGTAAGATAGAGCATGTCCCGGAAGTTGATGCCGTTGCAGAGGTAGGAGAAGAACCACATGTCCCGGTAAAGCTCGGTTTCCTCCCTCCCGTCGGTATAGGTGACGAGCCTCTTTATCTGTTCCAGCGTGAGTGCCAGCTTCCTGCCCTCGGCTGAGGGTATCTCGAACCTGTTCCTGCCGAACGGGAAGTGCGCCTCCTTTATTATGCCGTCCGCCTTTGCCCGGTTCATTATCGCCTTGAGCATCTTGAAATAGACGCTGAGCGTGGACTTGCTTTTCTTTTGGCCCGTCCAGAATCTTCCGCAGCGGTTCAGCCAGTCCACCGTGACGGCAGAAAACGGAATGTCTTTCCCTGCAAACTCCTCCACCGCCGTCAGCAGTGCGTGATAGCTGCGGTACGTACCCGCCTGCCCGTTACGTTTCAACTCTTCCGTCTTCGCCTTTATCGCGGCGTTCACTGTCGCGGTGGAGCATCTGCCCAGCCGGACACTCAACAGGTCAAACGCGAAATCGCCACGTTCGGCGAGTGCCTCCACCTGCCCCTTGATGATTGAGAAGCTGTTCTCTATGTTCGAGCGTGCCTCCGTGAGCCTGCGGCTCTTGCTTTCCGCAAGGTTCGCCCAATCCTCCTTTGACAGCTCCTGCCCCGTGGAATAGTATTTCTGCCTGCGGTTGTGTATGACTTGTATCTTCACGGGGAACAAGCCGCTTTTCTTCGCCCTGCGTGCGTCCAGTACCGACAGCACCGAAATTCCGTCCTTTGAATACTTGTACATAATCTGCCGTTTTTGATGGTTCTTTACTTGGTCTGTATGCAAATATATGTGCATACGATTTGCATACAAAAATAGAGATTATCGGAAAACGATGCAAATTATTTGGAGAGAAAATTTGCTAAAATACGCTATAATACAGTGATTTGCATATACAAGTCAAATGGTGGAAAATAAATAAAAATGAGCTTATTTTAACTTTATGTTAACCTGCCATTAACCACGTAAGGAAAAAAGTCTCCCTACTTTTGTTTCGTCAAAGTTAAAGAAAATATTAAAAACAAATAGATATGAAAAAGCAAAATTTTATCATCACATCGCTATTTTTATTTTGGGTTATAGGAACAACCACTGCACAAACCATTACCGGAAAGGTTACAAACATCCATGCACAAGCCATTGACGGTGCAACCGTCATCCTACAAACCATTGATTCTACTTTTGTGGACGCCGTAATCACAGATACCACCGGTTACTTCAGGTTCAACCGGCAACCAGCATCTTATCGGCTGATTTTCCAACACATCATGTACGAAACCCTCTTATTGACAACTACAGGAGAAGACGCAGGCACGATTACCCTGAAAAGTAAAGATTATGCTTTGGACGAAGTTATCGTCAAAGGGGAACGCCCTCTTGTAAAAGTGGAAGAAGGAAAATTATCGTATGATCTGTCACAACTCACCACACATAGAATCGTGAACAATGCTTATGAAATCCTTCAGCAATTACCCGGTGTACAGGAAATAAACGGCAACCTTTCATTAGCAGGCACACACAATCTGAACATTATTTTAAACGGAAGGCCCACAACAATGAGTCACGAACAGTTGACCATTTTATTAAAAAACACTCCGGCTTCACGTGTAGAAAAGGCAGAAATTATGTATAGCACACCGCCGCAATATCATGTAAGAGGTGCTGCCATCAACTTACTTTTGAAAGGTTACCGTCCTGAAGAAAGTGGGTTGCAAGGAGAAGTTAACGCCGGATATCTATACAATTACAGAAGTGGCACACAAGGAGGAATCAGCCTGCTTTACACCACTCCTAAATGGAATATAGACTTGCTATATAATACCCATTATGAACAAAACAGACAAACAACAGATACGTACTCACATCACACCTTAAAAAATAATATATATGATATCTGTCAACACAATGATATTGACAGGAAAGGAATAACACATTATGTACGAACAGGCGCTGAATATAAATTCAATGATAATGCTCATATCAATCTAGCCTATACTGGTGTCTTCAACCCTAACAACGATAATCATTCATATTCCGACGGGAACATCACAACCGCAGACAACCGGACAAAAAAGGAGACTCGAATGCACAATATCGCTTTAGATTATCTCTCTAGCTTCGGTATGAAAGCTGGAATAAACTATACCTCCTACCATTCCGAAAGTCATCAGCAATTCACCAACAAAGACAACAAGAACCAAACAAGCGAATTTCACACGACTAGCGGACAAACAATAGACCGCTGGAAAATATACGTAGACCAGTCACACACACTACCACGAGAGTGGACCTTAAACTATGGCACCTCTTTAACTTATGCCAGTGACCATAATACTCAGTTCTATCATACCCAAAACGGAACAGACATGAGCGAACTCAATACAAACAATCGTTATAATGAATATACATATGACTTCTACGTCGGATTCAGCAAAAACATGGGAGAACATTTGTCTTTCAGCGCGTCCATAACCGGAGAATATTACAAAACGGCCCGTTATCATGCATGGGCGGCTTATCCTACAACTGAATTAACATACGTAATGACCCCAGCACATATTCTACAACTTTCATTCACATCAGATAAGTCCTATCCCAGCTACTGGGATCTGAGCGAAAGTACCGGCTATATAAGTGGTTATGAAGAAGTACAAGGCAATCCAATGTTAAAGCCATCCACCGATTATTCCGCAAATCTGAATTATATTTTAAAGAACAAGTATATCTTCAGCCTGGCTTATGATTATCAACCCGATTTATTTCAGCAACTAGCCTATCAAAGCACAGAACGCCTGGCTTTGATTTACAAAACCTTAAACTGGGATTATCAGCAAAGTTTCTCAGCCACGACTATCATTCCCTTCAAAATCGGACATTGGTTGGACAGTCACGTCACACTGCAAGCTGAATACCGTCAAGCAAAATGTAACAAATTCTTCGATCTTTCCTTCAACCACAGCAAGTGGATCGGACTCGCCATGTTACAAAATAATATAATACTTTCTACCAAACCGGATATTCGCATGGAACTGACCGGACTTTATTTGAGCCCATCTATCCAGGGAAGTTATGATTTAAATCATATCTGGGCCATCCATACCGGAATACGTTGGAACTTTGCCAACCAAAAAGCAAGTATCCAAGTGAAGGCCAATGATCTGTTCAATTCGATGGAAGGCAACATAGATGTGACACTACGTAATAAAGGACAATACATGGACATGCACACCAACAACTATTCACGCAACATAACTTTATCCTTTACCTACAAGTTCGGAGGGTATAAAGAAAAACAGCATAAACCAATAGATACTTCCCGGTTCAAATAAAGCATCATCAATGGTATCATGATACAATAATGAGGGGCAGATTCGTACATCCGCCCCTCATTCGATTATTTCATAACAGAAAGTATCTTACTATATTCAGACTGATTGTTCAATGTCTCAATAGCTTTTTTCAAATCAGGATCATCTTTCAAGCGTTGCAATATCGCGCCACGTTGGAAATAATAACGTTTCAAAATCTCCTGAGCAATAGCATCTTTTATCTCTTTCGAGAACCTGTCCAGCTCATGATCCAAATTATGCGTCAATTTCGTTTCCAAAGCGGCAAACTCCTCTTTTGCCCCATCCATATATCCTTCAAACTCCGCTATTTCTTTCAAGTTCTTCAGCATCTTCTCACTTTGACGGTCATAAGTAAACTTACGCTTATGTAACATCTTCTTAAAATCAACATAGTCAGCATCTGTTATTGTAAAGTCTTTCACTTCCCCTACCTGAGAATGCTTGATACAATATTGGGTAGCATAATCAAAAATCATATCATCATTAAGCAGATAAAACATAATGTTTGGGAAATTTTCAACTTTCACCTCCACATCCGGACGAATACCGCCACCATCACGCACTTCACGTCCGGCTGCTGTATGGAATACATTGGTCAGGCTGTCCGGAGTACGAGCCACCGACCCGTCAGCATTACGTTTAGCGTAATCAATGGCTTGAATGCATCGTCCGCTGGGAATATAATACTTTGCAGTAGTCACTTTCATGCTACTGTTATAAGGCAATTCACGAGGTACCTGTACCAACCCTTTACCATACGTACGGCTTCCTACCACAATAGCCCGATCAAGGTCCTGCAAGGAACCTGAAACAATCTCGGATGCCGAAGCTGTAGAACCGTCCACTAGCACAGCCAGCGGAATCTCTGTATCTACCGGTTCATTCATTGTTTTATAAGTGGTACCAGCTTGTTTAATCTTACCTTTTGTTACCACAATCTCTTTCCCTTTCGGCACAAAGAAATTCACTACATTCACTGCTTCCCCCAACAAACCGCCACCATTGCCACGCAAATCGAGAACAATAGATTTAGCACCTTGCTGTTTCAATTCTATCAATGCCTTCTTTATATCTTTTGAACAGTTCTCTATAGCAAAAGTACTGATAACGATATATCCCACATTATTGCCTACGATTCCATAATAAGGTACAGGGTTCGTACGGATGGTAGAACGGGTTATTTTAAATTCCATTGGCACATAAGTACTATCAGAAGTAGGTCTCTCAACTTTCAACACACAAGTTGTTCCCGGCTCACCACGCAAATTATCACTGACATACGAGGTCAGATCATTGGGAATTCTATCTCCCTGGGCCATATCTTTTCCATTGATCTCCATGATGATGTCACCGGCTTTCAGTCCTATTTCGGCAGCAGGGCTTCCTTCGGAAGGTTCAATAATAGCCACACGCTTTCGGGGAGTATAATAACGTATTACCGATCCGATACCGCCAAACTTTCCGCTAGTCATTTCCTTTAGTGTATTATCTTCTTCAGGATAATACTCCGTGTAAGGGTCGGTCTGCGCCAACATAGCATCAATACCATATTTTATCACTTTCTCAGGATCAATAGTATCAACATAAAACATATCCAATTCCTTGAATATCGCATTGAAGATATCCAAGTTTTTTGCTATCTGGAAATTACGGTCATCACCTTTATTAAAACTAAACAAAGCGCTACCTGTCAGGCCCACGCAAATCATTAACAATATTTTCTTACTATTCCACTTCATCACTTTATGTATTTGTGAACCGCAAATTAATACATTATTCTATTCAAGCCTGTAGAAGGGCCTCTATATTTAACTTTATTTCGTCCCATTTTTTCTTTGATAAGGTTGTACCCACCACTTGTATCACATTGGATGCTAAAATAGAACCTATAATGGAACACTTCTCCAAAGAATAACCACAAGTCAGTCCATACAGAAAACCTGCTGCATAATAATCTCCCGCGCCAGTGGTATCCACGACTTTTTTTACCGGAGGTACCTCTAGTTTGATGCATTCCGTACCTTTCTTTATACATGAACCTTGGGCACCTAGTTTTACTATTACAACACTGCATTTAGAAGCAATTTCATTGATAGCCCCCCATGCATCCTTGCCTGTATAAGCCTTTGCCTCTTCCTCATTAGCAAAAACAATATCCACGTATTTAGTTATCAAAATATCGAAGAATTCCAAATCCCCTTCCACAATATTATAACTGGCCATATCCAAGCAGATTTGCAATCCAGCCTCTTTTCCTAATTGCATAGCACGAAGAATCAATTCATGATCCTGTACCAAGTATCCTTCTATATATAGATATGCATACCCCTTAAACATATCCAACGTCAGATTTTCGGCTTTCATAGTAGCAGCAGCTCCCAGATAAGTTCCAAAAGTACGTTCCCCATCCGGTGAAATGAAAGTAGAAGCCACTCCTGTAGGCAAATCACCGGCGAGCAATTTCATGTCAATTCCCTGCTTCAAACCGTTTTTTTTAAAATATTGCCCAAAATCATCGTTTCCTATCTTTCCGATAAATCCCGGGTGTGCCCCTAGGTTAGCTAACGCCAAAACTGTATTTCCCGCACTTCCCCCTGTAGCTTTATGCGTTTGCATACCAGAGTATTTACCACTGATTTTCAAAAACTTATCTTCATTTATAAGTTGCATGCTTCCTTTGGGCAAACTCATCTCATCTAGTAGCGAATCATCTTGCAAAGTAACAAGAACGTCAACCAATGCATTGCCCATTCCAATTATTTTATCCATTTATCTAAAATTTTTCTGCAAAGATATTGCATATTTCGGAAAAACCTATTATCTTTGCACCGCATTTGAGAGAAAAACCTTCTTCGTTAGCTCAGTCGGTTAGAGCATCTGACTGTTAATCAGAGGGTCCTTGGTTCAAGTCCAAGACGAAGAGCACTTTTAAAGTCAAATGCAAATTTTCTTCGTTAGCTCAGTCGGTTAGAGCATCTGACTGTTAATCAGAGGGTCCTTGGTTCAAGTCCAAGACGAAGAGCACAAAGGTTCGCAGATAGCGAGCCTTTTTTGTTATCATACATATCATAAAAGCCTTCATCACATTCTTTTGTAATTCCATTGTAATCTCCAGCCGCCATTTTCCTTATATTACTCTCAGATACAAGATTTCCACTCAAATGTTTTGGAACTATCTTACTATTATTTACATTTGTTGGGAAACAATTACTAATATGAAAACGCACATTATAGCACTTCTTCTACTTACAGGAGGAGTATTGAACTTATTTGGAGAAAACTTACATAACTTTTTCAACCGATATAATTTCAGCTTCATTACAGAAGATACTGGGTTACCCCATAACTTCATCAATGATATTTACAAAGACACTCAAGGATATATCGGGTCAGCGGATTTTCCTGGTTGGTAAGCTTTCTTTTAAGCGTATAGCCTAGCC
>ENA-OPSW01000986-OPSW01000986.1-human-gut-metagenome-genome-assembly--contig:-NODE-986-length-19218-cov-2.223191_pt1 | contig 19218 bp, 16 predicted proteins | sample MGYA00241463_ERZ501918 | MGnify/ENA primary metagenome ERZ501918 (study PRJEB25962, sample SAMEA2042443) | human gut metagenome | biome: human gut; feature: human-associated habitat; material: faeces... | reverse complement strand
GCTTGCTCGTCATGCTGCTTTCCGGGGAAATCCGGGCAAAGAGTTCCGGCGGGAATACAGGGAAATCAATGAATGTGACAGGATGCTTCTTCTCACAGACTGTATCTCCCACACCAAGTTCGCCTGTATCAAAAATACCGATGATATCACCCGGGTATGCTTTTTCGACGGTCTGTCTTTCCGTGGCAAGGAACTGCTGCGGCTGGGACAGGCGGAGCATCTTGCCGCTCTGGCGGTGAAGGACGCTTGCGCCCTTTTCGAAAATGCCGGAGCAGATGCGCATGAATGCGACTCTGTCGTGATGCTTGGGATCCATATTCGCCTGGATTTTGAAAACGAAAGCGGAGAAGGACGGATCTTCCGGGGAAATCGAACCTTCCAGCGTTTTTCTAGGTTCCGGAGGCGGAGCAAGCTGCAGGTATTTTTCAAGGAACGGCTGCACGCCGAAGTTCGTCATGGCCGAGCCAAAGAACATCGGTGTCAGTTCCCCTTTCTTTACTTTTTCTTCATCAAAAGGATCGCCGGCTTCATCAAGAAGTTCCAGATCACTTTCGAGAGATTCAATGATTTCCGGAGTCAGATTCGATTTGATTGCTTCGTCATCAATCTTGCCGGAGATAACTTCGAGCTTCTTGACGCCGTGGGCATTGTCCTTCAGGAACAGGTGGCACATTTCTGTCTCCCTGTCATAAATCCCTGTGTAATTGCCGTTTACGCCAATCGGCCAGTTCATCGGGCAGGAACGGATGCCAAGGACGTCCTCGATTTCAGCCATCAGATCAAATGGATTCTTGCCAAAGTGGTCGATTTTATTGACGAATGTAAAAATCGGGATGCCTCTGTCAGAGCAAACTTTGAAAAGTTTCTTTGTCTGCGCTTCGACACCTTTTGCAACGTCGATGACCATGACAGCCGAGTCGACGGCCATCAGTGTACGATATGTATCTTCAGAGAAATCCGCATGCCCTGGCGTATCCAGAATATTGATTCTGCATCCTGCATAGTCAAACTGCAGTACGGAACTCGTTACAGAAATACCGCGCTGCTTTTCAATTTCCATCCAGTCAGACACTGCATATCTGGCTGTTTTCCTTGCTTTTACGGAGCCTGCCAGGTGAATAGCACCCCCGTAAAGCAGAAGTTTTTCCGTCAATGTCGTTTTACCGGCATCCGGATGTGAAATAATGGCAAATGTACGGCGTCTCTGTATTTCTTCTAAATCAGTCATTTTGCACCTCAATAATAAAAAACATATACATTTATATTATACATCAAGGAGGCATCAGTTTCCTACAGCTTCTTGGAAATTCAGAAATTTCGTTTCACTGCCTTTATTTCAGGAATATACATCGCAAATTTCTTGTAGTATAATAACTGTAATTATCTATTAAACAGATAATTGTATTCTATGTATTGATAACGATTCGTACAGGAGAATGGTATGTACCCTGAATCAGCCCATCTGGTTCGTTTGGAGTAAAGGAGAAGAGAATCTTATGTCAATCAAAACCAGAAAAATCGGAATCATCGGAGCCGGCAACGTAGGCTCCCACTTAGCCCTTCAGTTTGCAGTCCAGGGACTTGCAGACGAAGTCGTTTTCTATGATATCAATCATGACAAGGCAACAGGCGAATCTTTGGATCTGCTTGATGCCGTAAGTTACCAGCCGCATCATTTCGAAGCCTATGCAGGCACAGTCGATGATATGAAAGATGCGGATATCCTCATCAATGCATCCGGCAGGCCGCGCCTTCAGGGACAGAACCGCCTCGACATGATGAACAGCGCCGTCGATACGAGCAAGGAATTCCTCCCGATCATTGAAAAATCCGGATTTGACGGCATCATTATTTCCATTTCCAACCCATGCGATATTATTGCCGAATACCTGCAGTACAAGCTTGACTGGCCAAAGCAGAAAATCATAGGCTCGGGCACAGCTTTGGACTCCGCCCGCCTGCAGATGCAGCTCTCCACGCAGCTTAAAATCAACCGCCGTTCCCTCACAGCTTACCTCTTAGGCGAACACGGGGATTCGAGCATGATTCCGTGGAGCCACGTCACGGTAGCAGGCAAGCCGATTGATGAACTTCTTGCTGAAAAGCCGGACGTTTACCACATGGATTCCAAGGATGAAATTCTCCGCAAGGTTCATGAAGAAGGCACCTGGGAAAATTCCATGAAAGGCTGCACTGAATTCGGTGTTTCTTCTGCAACAGCTGAGCTTGTCCGTGCCATTTACCATGATGAGCACAAGATTCTCCCCTGCTCCGTCTACCTCGACGGCCCGTATGGAATCAAGGACAGCTTTGCTTCCGTTCCGGTCAAGATCGGTAAGGACGGTGTAGAGGACATCATTGAACTCCACCTGACAGATGAAGAAAATGAAGAATTCCAGAAGTCCATTAAGGTCCTGAAAGAACACTTTGCAAGAGCACTGAAACTCTAATCTGAAAACTAAAAAGAGGCTGTGAAAAGCGGGAAATCGTTTTTTACAGCCTTTTTTATTGTATTATACCTGATCCGCCAGATTCAAGATCAGTTCATAGCTCTTTGCCCATCCAAGGCATGGATCGGTAATGGACTTGCCATAAATCCCTTCTCCGATTTTCTGGCTTCCGTCTTCGATGTAGCTCTCGATCATAAGCCCTTTGACCAGATGATGAATATCCGGAGAATAAGCTCTGCTTGCCATGACATCTCTGGCAATACGGATCTGCTCCATGTACTTCTTGCCGGAATTGGAATGGTTGCAGTCCACAACGATGGCAGGATTTTCCAGTGATCTTTCATTGTACATTTCCATCACATGCTGCAAGTTTTCATAATGATAGTTGGGCATGCTTGTCCCGAAGTGATTGACATATCCGCGGAGGATAGCATGCGCCAGGGGATTTCCCGTCGTATGCACTTCCCACCCATGGAAAAGGAAATCCTGCTCATTCTGAGCAGCTTCAATGGAATTCATCATGACAGAAAGATCGCCAGATGTCGGATTCTTCATGCCGACCGGAATCCCCACGCCGCTTGCAATCATCCTGTGAAGCTGATCCTCGACAGAGCGCGCCCCGATGGCTCCATATGCCAGTAGATCGGAGAGATATCTGTGATTTTCCGGATAGAGGATTTCCTCAGCACAGGTAAATCCTGTATTTTCAATGACACGGACATGCATGCGGCGGATAGCTTTGATTCCTTCCATCATGTTTTCCTTTCCTTCCGGATCGGGCTGATGAAGCATGCCTTTGTAACCCTTGCCTATCGTGCGCGGCTTATTCGTGTATACTCTTGGAACAATGAATAATTTGTCCTTGACTTCATCTGCCGCTTTGGCAAGACGCTCACAGTAATCGAGCACGGCAGTTTCATTATCTGCTGAGCAGGGGCCGATGATCAGTAAGAATCTGTCATCCTTCCCTGTCATGATGTCTGCAAGCTCTTTATCTCTTCTCTCCTTCAATTCTGCATATTCCGGCTTCAATGGAATTTCCTGCTTCATTTCCATTGGTTCAGGAAGCCTGCGGATGAATTTCATCTGTTCCATGATGTCCACACCCATTCTCACTTATACAACTTTCAGAAAAGACTGATTAGTCCTCTTTCTCTTCATCGATTCGTTCGATTTTGAATACATTGATGGTTTCTACATCAGGGCAGCAGAAAATGGCTGTCCCTTTTTTCTGTCCCGGCTGGGGAATCTCTCCGCCGTACCTCAGGATATCTATGTATGGAAATGCCACATGCATGACCATGGGGCAGATTTCTCCTCTGTCCTTATCAAAATCCCAGGAATCTCCCGGACGGTGTCCCCTGTGGCAGGGGCATTTTCCCAATCTGTCAATACAGGTAATCTTGATTTTCGGTCTTCTAGCCATTAGTCCAAAACCTCCAGACATGTTTCAATCGGAATTCCTTTAAAAGGTTCCCTGCTTCCTAAATTCTTTTCTATCATTCTGCGTACGGTATCCATGGCATGCGACGCAGCATCCTTCATCGTTTTTCCATGAAGCACTCCGCCCATGAACACGGCAGAAAAAATATCGCCGGTCCCTGGGAAGCGCATGGGAATCAGTGAAAAATGGATGAGGAAAAACTTATCAAGCTTTGCATCATAGCCTGCTACTGCATTCTTTCCATCTACTTTTGCGCTTGTTATAATAACGGATCCCCTGCTGATCTCATGAAGACGAAGCAGAAGGTCTTTGATTTCAGGCTCTGTCGTCCCCTCTTCCTTGTAAGGCACTCCTGCCAGGAAAGATGCCTCCGTATAATTGGGGACCATGAAGTCTGCTGCGGAAATCAAATTTCTGAGCCCTGCAACTGTCTGATCCGTAAGCCCGTTATACAGATGCCCTTCATCTCCCATAATCGGATCTACAAATATCAGTGTTCCTTTTTTGCGTTCTTCCACGCAGTACTCCCGGATCATCTCCGCCTGCTTCTCCGTTACGATAAAGCCGGTAGAAACGGCATCGAAGGAGAAATTAAGCGCTCTCCAGACATCAAGCGTATGGATCATATAATCCGTCGTGTCCAGGATTTCAAACTTCCCATAATCCAGGGTATTTGAGACCAGAGCTGTCGGCAGATTATAAATATGATGCCCCATATGGGTAAGAATAGGCATCATGGCAGCCAGCGCTACTTCGCCGTATCCGGGAAGATCATTAATCAATAGTACTTGTTTTCCCAAAACAGCCCCTCCCTTCAGTAATACTTCAATATATTTTTTATTGTACCATATTGCCAAAAGGGAAAATCATCTATTATTGCATCTTTATCGATTTCAATCAAAAAAGCCGCCATCCTCATATGGACAACGGCTTTTGCTTAATTAATTACATAAGACCTGCTTTTGTGAGCCACGGGTCAATGACATTGTCCGAAGTATTTGCATCAAGTGTCAGCCCCTGGAAAATCTTAGCGCCAGGCGCTGCGGCTGCAATGGCCGGTATAGTCACCTCGATTGGACTGCTGTAGGAACACATGAATGGAACAATCAGCTTCCCTTTCAGATCCTGCTGTTCAAGGAATGACGGGATGACCATCGGTGCTGTAAACCACCATGCCGGATACCCCAGAACCAGTACATCATACTGCTTCAAATCAGGCTGTGTTCCGGCAAGCTTGGGACGTGCATTGCTGTCTGTTTCTGCGGCTGCTTCCTTCAGGACAGCATTATATTCCTTGGAATAGTCCGGATCTCTCTTGATTTCATAAATATCGCCGCCAATTTTCTGCTGGATGGAATGAGCGACTTCGCCCGTTATGCCGCCCCACGTAAAGTAAGCGATCATGATTTTCTTTCCCTTATTGGATCCGGCAGGCAGCTCTTTGATCGTATCAATAGATTTTGCTTCCTTTTCATGAAGGCTTTCTAGCTGGTCCTTCAGGTCTTCGGACATAGGCTTCCCTGTCGGGTTTGGCACATACTTCCCGTTCTGCGAAGTTGGCTGCACGGCAGAGGCCGCTTTGCTTGAAGAACTTCCCGAGTTTCCGCAGGCGGTCAACGCCAGGACAAGCCCGCCCAATGCAAGAGCCGCGCAGATTTTCTTGATTTTCATAAAATCCCTCCCATAATCACAATCCTTGTACCTCATTTTCCTCTATTTTATCACCTGAAGCAGAAATATAAACAAAATAAACAAACAGAATTTTTATTATTCTTTTTTTCTTTTAGAGGACCCTTTCCCTTTGATTCCTGTATAATAAGGAAAACAGTTTCATCAGGAGGATATATGATCGTTACTATCAAAGACGATTTCGATGCTGATAAGATCATGAGAAGCGGACAGTGCTTCCGTGTCGTTCAAACTGAATATGGTTACCGCTTTATCACAGGCTCCCATGTGCTTTACATGAAGCCGCTTACAGAGACAAAGTATGACATTTCCTGCAGCCGGTATCAGTGGAATCATACATGGAAGCCTTACTTTGACTGGAACAGGAATTACAAATCCATAAGGGAGGCTCTTCCGGAATCAGATCCATGCCTGTACAAGGCAGCTTCCTACAGCAGTGGCATCCGGATTCTCCGTCAGGATCCATGGGAAACGCTCATTACTTTCATCATCTCGCAAAGAAAATCCATTCCTGCTATCCGTTCGGCTGTCGAAGCGCTTGCAAAGGCCGCAGGAAAACCTGTAAAGACGCCCTATGAAATCATTTATACATTCCCAATGCCAAAGGAATTATCAAAGCTTTCGTTAGAAGAGCTCAAATCCTGCTCCTTAGGATACAGAGCTCCTTATATATACGATACTGTGAAAGCGGCTGTTAAAACTCCCGGTATAATGAAAAAGATAGGTACACTCGATGACGAAGATCTTTTGAAGGCGCTGATGGATTTCCCGGGTGTCGGCATTAAAGTAGCAGGATGCACAGCACTCTTCGGATACGGACGGACATCTTTTGCCCCCGTTGATGTATGGATTTCCCGGGTCATCGATACATTCTACCAGGGAGAAAACCCATTCCCTTCTTTTGGTGAAAATGCTGGAATCCTCCAGCAATACCTTTTCTTCTACGCCCAGACAACAAAATTGAAATAAAAAAGCAGTGAAATTGTGATGATGCAATTTCACTGCTTTTATTTTAGAATTTCAGCCCTGCTTTCCGGAGCGCTTTGAATGTGTAATCAAGAATATTGTACAATGTTTCGCTGTCTTCAGCAGTCAGATTCTTTCCGTCGACTGCTTTAAGATCCTTGTAATAAAATCCTAGTTTCTTTTCAAGATTCTTTGCAATATCAATACCTTCTGCAGGTGTCTCAACCTTAGGCTGATTCATTTCAGCTTCCAGCTGGAATACGCGTTCCTGCAGTTTTTCATTTTCTTTTTCCAGTGAATCGATGGTCAAATGAAGTCCATCGATGGCATCTCTTTCCTGATCCAGATTCATCTGGAGGCTCTCTACCGTTCCCTTCAATACCTGAATCGTTTCAGCAGCCGCTTCCATTGCACTCTTTGAAATTTCCTGATTATCCATTATCCATCACCTCGCGGAAACTACGATACTTTTCTTTATTTTATCACAGCTTTTGACAGTCTATCAGGTATTTTTAATGAAATCTGTGACATATTCGCGATAAGCCGGCCCATTTGCAGACATTTCCATCGTATGTGACGCTCCCTGGAATATATAAAGTTTTTTGTTCGTGCTGGACGAATCTGCTAAAAGAAGTTCTGCTACTTCAGGCGGTACGAGCTGGTCTTTCGCGCCATGAAGGAAAAGCACCGGAGATGTCATGTGCTGGACTCTGTTTACCGGATCGATATCAGATAAAAGCTTGCCCGTGTGCATGTATAAGGCTGCCTGGAAGAATGGATTCAATACGTCCATGCCGAGGACCAATCTGTCATCCCCCGTATACTTCATAAGCTTGTCTCTTCCAAGATCTAAAAGATCCCCGTAAGAGCTGTCGGCCACATAGAATTTCATTTGCTTTCCTTCATCGCTTGCACTGTAGATGAGCGCCATGGCAGCGCCTAAGGAAACACCATGGAACCCGATCTGCATCTGCGGATTTTTGCTTCTAAGAAGCGAAACCCATGCATTCATATCCTCTACATCATGGATGCCCCAGTCTGTATGGCCGCCTTCACTTTCTCCATGCCCGCGAAGATCGGCCAGCAGGACATTGTATCCCATCCTGCGGTAAATATTGGCATAAGGAATGCACATCGTGCGGTTCTGATACAAACCATGGAGAAGTATCACCGTATTCCGGGTTCCTGATTCTCCCGGAATATACGTCCCGACAAGTTTCGTCCCATCCTTTGAATGGACTTCGACCCTCTGCCAGCCATTTCTCGCCTCCAGTGAATGGATCCGGTCAAGTTCTCCTTTACGATTCTCTATTCCAAGAATCTGATCCCAGGGCGCGGAGAAAAGCTCTTCATACGCTACATTTCCCGCATAAAGCCCCGCCGCCAGAAAAAGGATAAGTGCAAGACCGACGAGCCACTTGATTAATTTCCACAAAAAACGCATTCTAATGTCCCCTATAAGCAAATTTTTGCTTCCTGTCCCGTTTCTTCTGGAATAACAAATGACCGCAGAATATCTGCGGTCACTATTATTTCTGTCATCATCTGATGTCTGCGCGCTCAATCTTCCCGACAAGAGGCACATCAGCATCAATCATAATCCGATCTCTCCCTGCCTGCTTTGCCTTGAACAACAAACGGTCTGCCCTGTCGACAATGGATTTTAAGGTATCTTCTTCTCTGACAAAGGTCACGCCAATAGAAACTGTAACAGAAAGCTTATTTCCGTCTTTAATAATATACGCCTGATTGACTACATCCCGCAAGCGGTTTGCAATCGGAACGGCATCCTTTTCATAAGGAACAGGGCATACACCGACAAACTCCTCGCCGCCCCAGCGTCCGATCACATCTTCGTGCCGGACATTCTCTTTAATGCTGTCAGCAAATGATTTCAGCATCATATCTCCGGCAACATGGCCATATTTTATATTAAAGTCATGGAAATGGTCAATATCCATAAACATCACGGCAAACGGGCGGAATAATTTGTGGTACTCATAGAACCTGACCTTCAGTATGGATTCCATGTACAAGCGGTTCGGAAGCTCTGTCAGGGAGTCATGGAATGCGATCTCATGCAGATTTTCAACGAGACGGGAATCTGCTTCCACCGGGCCCACTACCTCAAAAATTTCTGCTACATGCTTCGTTTCCCCATTTTCATCCTTAAGCGGCACAAAATATGTATCAATCAAGATGCGGTATCCGTTCTTATGAAGAAAAGTAACTCTTGCTTTTGATTTTTCTCCCGATTCGACAGTAGCAAGGAGCGGGCAGAAGAATTGGCAAAGGCTTCGTCCCTCTTCATCCATATGGAACAATCCTGACTGCGGACAGTGCTTGCCCACCATTTCCTCTCTTTTATATCCTGTAATCTGTTCCGCTTCCTTATTCCAGTAAACGATCGTACGGTCCGGCTCTACAATGTAAAGTCCAAAAGGAAGATCATCCGCTATCTTTCTAAAATTTTCTTCTTTCAGCTCCATCAGTAACTCCCCTTTCTATAATCCGAGTTCCGTACAGGAATTACATGGTACATAACAAATCATGAAATCATGGCCGGCACAAATCATCATTTAGAGAACCTGCCGTTTGCATGCATCAGCTGTTCCCGCTGCGGAATTACCTTGCAGCAGCTCTTTCATCTCCCCGTTCTGTCAGTTTGTGTGTTTTGTAATATTTCTTCTTGTTGCGATACATCTTTTTATCGGCAGATTTCATGCCAAAATCAAACTCAGATGCATTCTCCACCCATTCAAAACCAATGGCAACATCCACGGAACGATTCCGGATGACCTTTTTGAATTTCCTAAGTTTATCCATCTTGTCCAGTTTCTTCACATTATCCATGATGATAATGAATTCATCGCCGCCAAGGCGGTATATATCGTCAAGATCGAAGATTTCCTTCATGATGTCAGCGATTTCCTTCAGCCGGAGATCCCCTGCATCATGCCCGTATGTATCATTTGTTGCTTTAAGATTATTCAGATCGGCATATATAATTCCAACCGGCGTCCGATGGAGCTTGAGCTCCTCTACCTTCTTGCTCATTGCGTTCCTGTTATGGAGTCCGGTCAGCAGATTATTGCCCGACATATATTTCAGTGTATCCATCAGTTCCTGGTTTCTTGCCTTGAGGTCCAGGTAACCAGCCACTTTTTCCAGCATGTACCTGACATCGACTCCATTTTCCCTGTCGTAATTGATTACGCCAAGGAAGCCATATAAATGATTATCACGGAAAATAGGAACTTCAGCAATAGAATGCACATCGTGCGCTTTCAGGAACTGATACGTTACCCGGTCAGTCTCCTTGATATCATCAATATCGGAAATCGCAATGCTGTCATTCTTCTCAAGGAGATGCTTCCTCATCTCGACATATTCATCAAAATCAGCACCTGTAAATCCCAGATTCTTAATCGATGCAAGACCTTCTCTGCACCAGCTGAAAGGATAGGAAACTGACTGATTCTGTATGTTTCCGATGAAAACGCGGTCTGCGGAAATGATAATTCCTATTTCCTTGAGAACACTTCCAATCGCTGTGCCATAATTCTCGCCTTTGATGAGGATATCCATCAGGTAATTGACCAGATGATCCGTTGAATAATTGAGTACTCTGGGTGCTGCCTGCACGGTACTCTTGTCCCGGTGAAGAATCATTGCTGAACAGGTGCCTCTTCTAGGCCCCCTGAAAAACAGATAGTCCAGCCATTCTCCTTCTTCAGGGAAGTACTTCTGATTGAAAACGGTCCTTCCTTCGTAAGCGGCTTCATACAAACGCTGCCGCCAGGTATAATCCGGCGTATCCAGAAGATCAGAAAAGCGTTTTTCCAATTCAGTCTTATTATGGATTCCCATCATCTTCTCATATGCCGTATTCTTGTAACGGCAGATGATGCCTGAAATCATTCCATCATTTCCAATCGGAACATCAAGCAGGACGTAAGGAATGGGAATACGATCGAACAGTTCGCCTTTATTGACCCAGTCATCGACGGAAATTTCAGCACCGCCGCTCCTGATAATGCCAATAGCCTGTTCCATCAATTTACCGGCTGCAATCTTATCTGATCCATATGTAATCAGTGTATTTGCATCCACTTTGCACGGAATATTTTTCACATGATCAATATGGGAAATTTCTTCTTTCAGTTTCCGGCTCATATCCGAAACAGCCCCCTGGTCCTCATAATGGAAGAGAAGGATAAACTCTCCTCCATTGATTCTTCCGACCGGCCCGCTCCTGCCGAAAACTGAATTGATTCTTGAAGTGACTTCTCTCAAAAGTTCATCTGCCGTCTCTTTCCCGTAAGATGCCAGCATTTGATTGTACTGGGGAACAAAGATAAAGAGCATGACGTAGTCCACATTATAATGCTGATACATTTCCGAATACGTCATCATGGACTCGAGCAAACCTCTTGAATTCAAAAGTTCTGTAACCGGATCTGTTACTGTAAGCTTTAGATTCTCACGGCTCTTTTCTATCTGCTCTTCCTCAATGAACCAACCTAAAATCCCTATGATTTCTCCTTCATCATAAATAGGAATCTCTGTATAAATAATTCTTTTCAGCGTTCCCTGAAATACGCAGTCAACCATTTCGTTCCTGATGCAGCGGCCGGAAATGAGCACATCATCCTCTGAACGTTTCCAGGAATATTCATTGATAATCCAGCCCATCTCATCCGACGTCTTCCCAATGACGTCTTTTTCTGAGCTGAGTCCGAAAGATTTCATGAACTTCGAATTGATTCCGCGGATCCGATGCTCCCTGTCCTTCCAGAAACAGGCAACGTCTGAGAAATTCATCAGACTCTTCCAGAGGATATCCTTGCTCTCGACACCTCTTTCAGCATACGCTTCAAGCGCTCTTTCTTCGATATCTTCCTGCGCTGTGCCTACCATCTTCGCACAGTCTCCAGACAGCCCCTTCACACAGTAAAGTATCTTTGAAGCGCCCGTGCGGGATACCGGTATGATAGTATGCATTTTCCAGGGATATGTCCCATCCTTGTCTTTAGTCCGGAAGAAAGAAGAAAGGCCGGTATGCCCTTTTGCCTCCACCCTTTGCGAAAGTGTATTTGCATCTGTAAAAGCCAGGTATCTTTCATAATCAGCAGGATAGATACAGGTCTCGAAGTAAATGACATGATCCTGTCCCAGATCACCCGTCTTTGACAGTTTTCCTCTCGTTTCTCCCCGGCCGGCCAGGTTCATTGAAGTTCTTTTTGCCAGATCTAAAAGCGTTATATTGTCATAGACGGAATATACATTCTGAAGAATGCGGTCAAAATGCGTCTGTCCGGCTCTGTCTGTATCTCCCGGAGTATTTTCTACCAGATTATTTAATTTGATAGAAAATGCATACGTTCCATTATTATGAACAATGCAGGCTCCTGAAATAATCTTCGGTTTATTGCTGATGATGCAGGAAACTTCTTCACGATGCCCGCTTTTCAGTACTTTTTCAGCCAGTTCCCTGAATGCACTAGCAAATTCCATCCGCCTTGCATTTCCAATGCTTTCCCTATTGCCAAGCTCTATGCAGCCGGGCGTCATAATCTTTTTCAGATGTTCATCCTTGGTATATAAAAGACGAATGGTCTTTCCATCGTATTCAGCGACACCAGGCGCTTTATCGTTCTGAAAATCAACCTTGCTCAAAGCCTCATAGCAAAGACGCATAGCGCGGCTTTCAATTTTGATTCCCGTATCCATGCAGTGACGTATCGTTTCTTCGTAGGGAGCCGGTTTTCCAAAATAATATCCTTGTACTTCTTCGCAGGCCGCCTTTTTCAAGAATTCAAACTGCTCCTTTGTCTCTACGCCCTCTGCCAGACTCCTCCCGCCGATGGTTTTCGTCATAGCGACAACGGATGACAGGATATTTCTGGCCCTTTTACTCGGGCTTGATAGAAATGCCATATCGATTTTAAGCACGTCAAACTTATAGTCTTTCAGAAGATTGAGCGATGAGTACCCGCTTCCGAAATCATCCATCCAGACTTCATAACCAGCCGCGCGGAATTTTTTCAGAGTCTTCCAGATGACTGTTTCCCCGCCCATAAAAACGCTTTCCGTGACTTCGATATGCAAAAGTTCCTTTGGAACTCTGTATCTGGCTGTCAAATCCTCTATTTCCTTAAAAATATCGCAGCAAAGAAAATCGAGGCGCGAAAGATTGACCGAAACAGGAACAATAGCCTCTCCGCTTCTCTTGCAAAGTGCAATATTCCTGCACACCTGACGAATAATCTCCAAATCAAGCTTGTAAATTTCACGGCTGTCTTCCAAAGCGGTGATAAAGTCGCATGGCATTAAGAATCCCTTTACAGGATCATTCCAGCGGGCAAGCGCTTCCATACCGCATAACGTTTTTGAAATCGTTCTTACGACTGGCTGGAAGTATGCCTTTATGTATTCCTTCTCTATTGCTTCATCAATATTCTTGGTTACATATTCGCGGACAGTCAGACTCTTTCCCATGGAATCCGTGTAATATGCATAAAATGTGTCCGGTGTATTGCGGATACTGTCACAGGCAATCTTGACACTGGCCAGTGCCAGATCAGGATTCAGCGTTTCTCCATGCAGTTCATAGACGCCGATCTTGCATTCCACCTTGGCAGACGGCCTGATACGAAGGATCATATCATGCACTTCCTTCAGGCACCTGTCTATATCTCCGCCTTCAGCAAGGACCATAAAATGATCCACATCAAAACGGGAGATGAATGAATCTGAAAAGACCTGGCGGATGCTCTCCCCCATCATCTTCAGGAACTTATCTCCTGCCGTAATGCCATAATTAACATTGAACATTTTGAAATGGGAAATATTGAAGAACAGCAGGTACAATCTGTCAGGATGGCTTTTTTGCGCATTTTCCCTGACAACTTCGTGAGCTGCAGCAATAAAGCGCCTCATGCCAGGAAGTCCCGTTACAGGATCGACCTCATAAGAAGGCAGTCTGCCTTTTTCATTGATGACAAAGACGTGAATCAGATGGCTTCCTGTCTTTTCATCCTCTACATGCCCTGCCAGTTCCACGGGCCGGCAGCTTCCATTTGCTGTCACTATCATGCAGTTCAATGTAAAGCGGTCTTTGCTTGCATGCAGCTGATCCTTGATATCATCCAGCAGCAAGGTCCGGTTCTTATGGATCATGCCAAAAAGGGACCCGCCTGTCAGTTCACGGAATCCTCTTTCATTTTTACAATCGCATAGAGCCAGCATTCGGGGGTTCGTATAGACAATTTCTCCCTGTTCATCATCTCCGTATACAAAGACGCCAATAGGGAAGTTTTCATAAGTATGTCTCATGAAGTCCAGCGTATATAACGATTTATCCATAATATCCCCGTCCCAGCTTCTACGGAAGCTCGAAAAAATATTTTTAATCTTTGTTATAATTATATAAGCTTTAGTCCATATTTGTAAATATCGAATAAGCGCTTTAGCCTGAAAAATATAATAAAAACGCTAATCTGTCGGGTGTTTACAGATTGGCTTAAAATTACTTTATAGAATTCGTTAGTTTATAAATTTTTATTTTTTTGTTCTTCCTGCCTATTTCATCACTGCATTTACCTTTCATCCCAATTTCCAAATGCAGCCTTTCCGCCTCACCGGAAAGCATCTCTATGACTGATGCGGCATGGAAGCAGGCTGAAATTCCTATCCAGGGATGAAGATTTTTTACTATTTTCACAATAATATTATCCTGATCAAGATAAACCGCATCAATAGCAAATCGCATAAAGCACATATGAATGCTGTTTGTTGAAACAAGAAGAAGCCCGCTTCCATGAGGAAGCGGTTTTCTCATCATAAGCCCGCAGAAACGGCCAAGCCATGTATCAGCCCTTTCCACCTGAATTGGAAAATCTTCCTTGCTAAAAGTCCAATATTCGAGCATAGACTCTCCTTTGCGTCAATGATATTAAAATATCCCTTTATCCTATTGTCTGTTTTAGCGATAACAAGGATGGCAGCAATACGACGACGAATATGGAGGGAAAAATGCAGAAAACGAGAGGGAATACCATTTTTACCGGCGCCTTCATGGCTTTTGTCCTGGCTCTCTGGCGCCGAAGGTCTCTCATATTATCTGCCTGGATCTGGAGGGTATCGGACATAGAAGCCCCCAGCCGTTCTGACTGGACCACAGACATGACGAAAAGGCTCACGTCCTGTACTTCACAGCGCTGGGCCATGAGTTTCATGGACCGGCTGCGGCTCATACCCATCCGGGTATCCCGGAGCATGCGGCGAAATTCATCGATCAGTGGTCCTTCCATCCGCTCCACCACTTTCCGGATGGCTCCGTCCAGAGAAAGGCCGGCCTGTACAGAAATAGAAAGGAGATCCAGCACATCCGGCAGCTGCCGGACGATCAGGTCCTGCCTCTTACGGATGATGTGGTTAAAAACGCCAAAAGGAAGGAGCGCCCCGAAAAGAAGGCCACCCCAGATGGTACAGAGTCCCTGTACCGTGGACGTAGGTGTTTTGGTGGTGTAGTAAAAAGCAAGGATTCCCCAGAATGCCATACTCAGGAACCAGATTCCCACCACCGGCCGTACTTTCCATATGCCCTGCTTTCCTGCCAGCATAATGCGGTGATCCATCATTTTAGGAATGGAAGACGGCGCAAACTGGGCAAAGAATGCCGCCATGCCGGTGAGCATCCGACCGATGGTACGCTGGTAAAGAGGAATCCGCTTCAGATCATCGGGGTTTTCTTCCTCTTCCCGGATCGGTTCCACATCACGGAACACATCCAGCCGCCGCTTCACTTCTTCACCGGAGGATTTCCGGGCTACGAAGATCACCATGACGAGGAAGAAGAAAAAGGCAAGGGCAAAGGCCAACGAAAGAGCCAGAAGCATGGTCAGTCTCCCTCCTCCCAGTGGCCGCCCACTCCGGCGGTCTGCATGAATTTCGGATATTCCACGTTATGGGCCCGGAACTTGGAAAGGAACTGGGGCTGCAGGCCCGTAGGTTCATAGTGGCCCAGGGCTTTCCCGTTTTCATCGAATCCGGTCTGGATAAATCGGAAGAGGTCCTGCAGTACGATAACGTCCCCTTCCATTTTCTGTACTTCCGTAATGTAGGTAATCTTACGGGACCCATCCTGGATACGTTCCTGATGGATGATGAGGTCCAGGGCCGAAGAAATCTGGTCCCGGATAGCCCGTACCGGCAGGTCCAGGCCGCTCATGAGCACCATGGTTTCCAGACGGGACAGCACATCCCTCGGGCTGTTGGCATGGGCAGTGGTCAAAGAACCGTCGTGGCCGGTGTTCATGGCCTGCAGCATATCCAGTGCTTCACCGCCACGGACTTCGCCAACGATGATACGGTCCGGACGCATACGGAGGGAGTTCTTCACCAGGTCCCGGATGGTGACCTGCCCTTTTCCTTCGATATTCGCCGGCCGTGCTTCCAGTGTCACCACGTGGGGCTGCTCCAGCCGGAGTTCTGCCGCATCTTCGATGGTCACGATACGTTCATCGTGGGGAATGAAAGAAGAAATGACATTCAGGGTGGTGGTTTTACCGGAACCGGTACCGCCGGAAATCATGATATTCAGCTTCGCCTTCACGCAGGCCCGAAGGAAAATGGCCATCTGCTCCGACAGGGTGCCGAAGGAAATGAGATTTTCCACGGACAGCGGGGTCTTCGAGAATTTACGGATCGTCACGCAGGGTCCGATGAGGGACAGCGGCGGAATAACGATATTGACACGGGAACCGTCAGGAAGACGGGCATCCACCAGGGGCGATGCTTCATCCACGTGACGGCCGATGGGGGTAACAATTTTATCGATTACCGACATGAGGTGGGCGTTGTCATGGAACTGGGCAGCCGTGAGATGCAGTTTTCCCATGCGTTCGATGTATATCTTCTTCGGACCGTTCACCATGACTTCGGTGATGCTGTCGTCCTTCAGGAATGGTTCAATAGGTCCATACCCCAGGATTTCATCACAGATATCAGATACCAGGCGGGCCCGCTCACCCCGGGGCACCACAAAAGGATTCCTCTCCAGCACCCGCTGTACATAGCCGGAAATGACATTCTCAATTTCCTCCCGGCTATGATTCGTACCATCCAGGATCCGCTGCTGCTCCGCCGTCATTTCATCCACGATCTGACGGTGTACCGTAAGCTTCAGGTTCTGGTATTCCTCTTCCTTCGCATCCACCGCCCGGCCGGCAAATATGTCTTCCTTCTCTTCCACGGCCTGTTCTTTCTTTACATGCCGCCCCAGTCTCTCCAGCAGTGTCACGACTTACATCTCCTTACGTGAATATTACCAAATTTATCAATAATGTACATTTAGTTTGAATTACTTGCTGCCTTGTTTCCAGGATTATTCTCGTCATACATAAAATAGTTCACTGTTATAGTATCCGGTAAAAAAATGCCTACGTTAGCTACACCCGTTAAGAACCCGGGGTTATTAGGATTTTTAACAGCTTTTATTTCTACATTGACACTGTAAGGTGGATTCTTTGTTGTATAATTCCCATCTGAATCAACTATATGTCTATCACTATCCAAAACCCAAATTCCAATATGATCAGAATCTGGAACTACGTACATATGTGAAGTAACACTATCTATATATGATACATATTTTTTCTGCAATGTGGGAAATGTGGGATCTCTTTTATTTCTATTCTCACCTGCCGAATCATCATGAATTGTTGTAAATTCAGCTACCACCGCTTCCCTGGCAAGCGATCGCGCCATGTTATTATAGGTTACCCAGTCACTAAAATACAGACCAAAAGCAACGATTGCTATAATACAAAGAAAAAAAAGAGGAATCATCAGCGCAAATTCGACAATATCCTGTCCTCCTTGCCTTTTCACGATGGTTCCTCCTTTCCTATTCCGTTCAAAATGAGTTCTTTGGACAAACGGCCAATCCAGAACTGGCCGCCTGTCCAAAGAACTCCTGCCAAAGCAGAAGTCCTTTGCTCTGTAATTAGGTTCCGGTAGTATTACCAGAAGACGTGGAAGCAGCATTGTTCATAAGGTTATTGGCATTATTGAATACATTATTGATTGCGTCTTTCAGTCCGACCTGATTATAAATCATCCAGCCGATTCCGACAATAATTGCCAGCATGAGCGCATATTCAACCATGTCCTGACCTTTTTCACCGAGGTACGGTTTTACGTAGTAATCATACATCTGTTTAGCAATAGACATCATATCGATTCACCTCCTCCCCTTTGTATTTACATTAAATACATCATTTATATATAAAAAGGCAATAGGCCTTTTATACTCTATCTATCCATAATATAGCAGATTTACACCTTAATATCCACAATTTTGCGAATAATAATAAAGCCGATAATGACAAGGATTGCAGCTGCCCCGATGGCAATTCTCCCAATTGATGTTGTCAGGAGTGGTTCCAGGTATTCCGGCGAGTAAATGAAAAAGAAGAAAGCCAGTGCCACTGGGATGCAGGCCAGGATGATGCCGGACATTTTCCCCTGGGCCGTGAGGGTATTCACTTCCCGGCGGATCCGGATCCGCTCTGCAATGGTTTCCCGAATGGTATCAAGAATCACGGCAAGATTTCCCCCAACCTGCTGCTGGATGAGTACCGCCGTCACCACGAGGGAATAGTCCGGGCTTCCCACCCGTTCATCCATATCCCGGAGCGCCTCTTCCAGGGACTTTCCCAGCCTTGTATCCCGGATAACCCTTTCAAACTCGCTGCTCATGGGCGGGTCCATTTCCCGGGATATGATTTCCATGGTCTGGAGGAAAGAGAATCCGGCCCGGAGGGAATTGGCCACCAGAGACAGGCAGTCCGACAGCTGCATCTGGAAAGCAAGGAACCGCTTATTGATTCTCCGGTGTACATAAATGAAATCGGCTGCCAGAAAGAGAATGGCAAAGATAAGGGCGGTCACCGGATTCCGGGTTGCCAGGAGGGCAAACAAGAATAGGACCAAAGCCGCCGTGCCGGAAATGGCAAGAAATTCAGAACCCAGAAGGGGCAGCCCCGCCCGGATCATCATGAGATCCCACCGGCTCCGATTGCTCTTACGACCGGTTTTCCAGGCTTTCTCCTCGAAAATCTGGTGAATTCGGCTCCTCAGTACCTGCAGGAAAGATGCCTCCTGCACCTCCGTAGGCTGGTACCCCGTAAACAACTGGATCCGGTCCGCCACCTCCCGCCGCTGCTTCACCACAGCCCGAAGGCCAAGGAAAAACAGCAGGAAAAACAGAAAGGCACCGATAAAAGATGCAATAAATATGATCATGGTTATAGGCTCCTTTCTTGTTGAAAAACGGGCTATGGCCTTCGGCCAGGGCTCTGTCCTGCGGACAAGGCTCTGCCTGCCGGCAGGGCTTTGGCTATCGCCAGGGCTCAAGGAATGAATTTTGTATTTCGGCTGGCGCCAATTTTAATGGCTGCGGCCTTGCGGCCGGGGCTCTGTCCTGCGGACAAGGGCTATGCCTATCGGCAGGGCTTTGGCTTCCGCCAGGGCTTATGGATGGAATTATGTATTCAGGCTATCGCCAATCTTAATGGCTGCGTCCTTGCGGCCAGGGCTCTGTCCTTCGGACAAGGGCTATGCCTATCGGCAGGGCTTTGGCTTCCGCCAGGGCTTATGGAT
>ENA-OPSW01000974-OPSW01000974.1-human-gut-metagenome-genome-assembly--contig:-NODE-974-length-19555-cov-10.469897_pt1 | contig 19555 bp, 10 predicted proteins | sample MGYA00241463_ERZ501918 | MGnify/ENA primary metagenome ERZ501918 (study PRJEB25962, sample SAMEA2042443) | human gut metagenome | biome: human gut; feature: human-associated habitat; material: faeces... | reverse complement strand
GCTCTTCCGGCATAGTATCGCTGGATAAGCATTTGCTTCAATATATCCTTTGGCGCATCCAGGCTTTTCATTATTTCCTCATTTATAATCAGTTGTATTTCTTCCGGAGGAAGTGAACCTTGGGTGTGGTTGGTCAGGTGATAGAGTAAATGTTTATGTGTATAACTGTTCTGTTGTACGGTGTATTTTTCGGACATCCGCTTTATCATGTCCACTTTTTGTTCATAATAGGGATATATGAACCGGTTATTGATAATGATATTCAAGATATTGGCATCAGGATGATTGAGCAGTGACTTGTCCAGCCGGTTCTCGAAGAAATCCCTTGCGACTCCTCCTTCTTCCGGAGTCTTTACCTTATTGAACATTTCGGAGACAACGTAGGGCGAATGATTCAAAATCTGTTGTTCTTCCGGAGTAATACAATCGGGAGTTTCTCCGAACAGTGCCTGATACGCCTCTTCATAATTTGATATTTTCAGAATGAATTGTACGATTGTTCTTATATTTCGAGATTCATCGCCGTTTTGGGGACGATGTCTCTTCATATGTGCCTTGATTTCCTTTAGGGTCATGCGTTGGTATAGGATACCTTGTGTGTGCTGGCTCGGGTAATCCAGTAAAGACTGGTCTGCTTCCAGTAAATGGTATTTATGGAACAGTTCCTCGCATTCCTTAATCCCGCTATAAGTGGAGGTCGTATCCAATAAGTCGTTCAGGTAGATTTCACCCACTTTCAGTTTGGTCTTGTTTTCTTCTTCTTGCTGCTCCAACCTTTCCATAAAAGTGTTGAAGATTCCTTTGGCTTGCTCAAAATTTTTAGCCTTTTGGAGCATAAAGTTCAATGAGTAGCCATCACAGTTATTCCCCATACGGTTCCATAAATCATAGGCATAAGAGGACGGTATGTTTTCGAGTGCTCCATTCAACACTTCGGTCTTGTTCAGGAACATACTGGTATCCTCTTTTTTGTCGACAGACAGTTCTGTCAGTTCGTTGAAGAATGCAACCAGCTTTTCCGGCTGGCTGAATCTTTTGAAAACTTCCAGCCAGGTGTAGGGAGCAATAAAGTTGAAGAAAAAGACTGCATCGTCGTGGGGAACTACCCCTTTATCATTCTTCTGCAAGAAGTTCTTGATGTCGTGTATGTCAGCCAGAGTCTGTGCTTTATGCATAAGCTGCCTGGCGAAATTACGTATTCTTTTCTCTTTCAGTTCTGTCAGATAAGTCTCATTGTTGCTTTCCTGCCCATGGGCGCTCTCTGCAGAATCGGAGAAGAAATCATCTATGTCGTCATCATCGGCACTTGGGGAAGCTTCGTATATAAAGGAAGCGTTGAGGTATATTTCTTTGGCTTCGTCCATGTCGAGGAACCGTACCAATTCTGTCTGAAATTCAATATACGAGTTTTCTATATACTTGTCTTGCATTTGCCCTTGTTCATTGAGCAAATCCTTGTGTACAATGTCCTTATCTTGTTGTGTCTGCAGTCTGGGTAAGAGCCACCGCAGCACATTCAGTTCTCTCCTATTATATTTTTTTGTTAATTTCCAAATATGGATGGCCTCTGCATTGGTAGGAGCAAAATTGGCTATATTGCCAATATAGGCGTCCACCCAATCAATGGAAACGCCTTCCGGGTTTGTTCCCAGTTCCTTACTTGTATATAGCGTTTGTTCGTTTTTATAAATGCGGCTTACAACATCATTGATGATATACTGTTGGAGTTCGGGGGCATTTACCGAACAGTTTTTCACCCGATGCAGGATCTTGGTTGTATTTTTGAAAAAGTTCGGTCTGTCTTTGTAGTAGATATAGCGGAATATGCCCTTTATGGCTTTCTTTTCAGTTGCCAGTAGGTCATCGGACGGTTCACTGCTATAGTACTGGAAAACCTGGGTTACTATGATGTCTTCAACTTCAAATGTGCCCTTTTCAATGTCCTGATAATAAATCAAATCATCTACTTTGCCTGCCAATTCACAGATGGTGCTTCTGTCGGCCTTTTCGTAACTGTTCTCATAGGTGAATTTGAGGAAATCGAGCAATAGGTCTATTTTATTGCGGCTTCTCTTTTTCCACATCCACAAACATTTTATGGCGTGGCAGAGTTGTCGAAGCATGGATTTCTGCAGGTTGCTTAAATTGCTGTTCTGGAACTGGTTGTTATATCTGGTCTTGATTCTGTCTATGTCGAAAAACAAGGAACCGATAGTCATGCCGGCTTCGGGTCGGAGTTTAAGATAGCCGTATGTCCTGAGCTCGCGGGCATATTCATTTATTTTTTTGAAGGATAAAGGTTTGATGCCCACTTCGACTATGGCCGGAGGAACCATTTCATTGAAAGTAAGCATGGATTTCACTTCCTTGAAGCTATAGCTTGTAGTGGCAATAACCTTGAAGTCCGGATTGCCGATGTGAAGGATTTCCGATAACTTGCGAAGTAATTCTCTGTCAATGGGTATCGGCTTTTCATTCTCTTCTTTCCAAAACAACAGCTGCAAATCGTCCAGTAGAAGAATTTTTTTGCCATGCTGGAATTGGGATACAGAAAGCCGTTCTAACTGTTCTTTGGTCGTATCGGCATTCAAAATGACCACATAATATTCCTGAGGGAGCTTTTTCAGCATTCGGCAAACGGCAATAGTCTTTCCCGAAGTGGATTGACCGGTGACGATGATTGTCTTGTTTGTGCTGTCAAACTCCTCTTTAAGTTTGTTGTCTACTTCCGGACGGATAAAATAGTAGTCCAGGTTGCCTCTGCGACGGTTGGCTTGGCTGTTGGGAATAATTTTATCATACTCCATCTTATGGCAAGAGATTGCGCAAAAGGGATTATTGAGAAAACTTTCACGATCCTTGACCAACGCGTCCCTTAGCTGCTCCAGCGTATTGCACTGCTTCTCATACCGCTCGATAACGGTATCGTCGTCCAGGTGCTTTTGCATGTATTCCGCATAGAAGTCTTTCCATAAAGTAGTGTTTGTCCAGTCTTCCTGGGTGTATTCCAATGTCGGATTCTGATAGAAATAGATATGTTTGTTGGATGCATTTTCGATGGCAACATTAAACTCTCCGATGGTCTTGGAGCGTATCCAGTTTCCGGCGAAGAAGATGATGACGTCACATTGCCTTATCTCTGAATTTATGATTTCCTGCGTATCGCCTTTAGCTAAATCGTTGTCTCCATTTTTTTCGTGCCGGTGCACTACAATATTGAGTTCGCTGTTGTTTCTTTCCGTCAGGACTTTTTCCATTAAATCCCTTTCTTTCTGAAAACTCAGCGAAGAGGCTATAAATACATGGTATGTTTTCATAATATAGTGTTGGTTACTTTCTATGTGTTGTTGTTTACGACTAGCGGAATGCCGGCTGTGATACATCTGTCATACGCTTTTGAGCTTTCCTTCAATTCATCATACGGACGTATATCGGGATGCACAAAGCGTTTCTTTTTGAAGATGTCTCCCATTTCCTTGCTGCCATAGATTAACTCTTCTTCTTCGGCGGTGGGTTTACGGAAGCCAAGCAGCAGCTTCTCCATGTTCCAACGGTTATGTTCGACTTCGGCAAGCAATGTTATCTGGTCGTTGTCCAGTTTCACGTAACCATCCGTAATGCCTATGGAGCGTAGCTTGGGACTAATGGAATATGCACTGTACAAATTGGACCACTGAAGGGATACGGACAGTTTGTTCCATGAGTCTTTCAGCTCATTGTCAGGTGGGCATGATTGAGGCACATTTCCATATTTATTCTTGAAATCGTATATATAATTGATGATTTGTCCCTCCCTCCGGCTTTTTTTGTCCAAGTCGTAACAGTTGTCCAGCATTCCAAAAGGAAAAACATGGGAATATTTATGAATCGCTTCATCTTTCTTTTTACTGTTAAGCATATTGAGCAGTGCACTGGAGGTTTCCTGACGGACAAAAACTGGGATATTTTCATCATATACATCGTCCGGCAGATATAATCCCATTGCCATGCTTTGAGGAGGATAATTGAGGCAGACGGCAATCGTCAATACTTGGCCTGAGTCATGTACCTATTCTTTAATTAGGTTCTGGATGGCAGGAGTTTCCGCACGGCCTTTGATAAATTCGAATTCCACATCCAGAAAGTCTGCATCTTTTCCTTTAAAACGGGTGGGAAGGACAAATCTCTCGTGCCTTTCGTCCTTGCTCATGTCGTAATAATGGGTAGACGATATCTCGAAATAATGGCGGTATCGTCCACAAAAGAAATTCATTTCCCGGTCGGCATTTTCATCAATGAAGGTAATGACACTTTTTATGTTCTTGTCCCGGCAGAAGTTTGGAAAATGCAACAGATGGGCAGCTTCCACTCCTATTGCCACTCCCATACGGCTCATACCGATGATAACAAGATGAACATGCTTTTCGCTTTCATAGGTTATTGCCTCACGGTCGAGAGGAGGATATTCAATACAGTTCTCCCCTTTTCCGTATTGCCGGCTTACCAATATCTTTTTGGCCCAGCCCTCGTAGAAGTTAAAGGGATGGAATTCTATATATTTTCTCCATTCGGCAGACAAATCGGTCAGTTGGAAAGCGGCAAAAGTAGTCTGATATTCGAAAAGAACGGTGAATGGTATGAGGGAACATTTATTGCATCGTTTATGAATGTCAACTATCTTTTTCAGGCAGTCTATGTTCAGTGAGTCATGGTCATGTTCGTTCCTCTCTCCGATAAGGAATACTTCGCGCGCTTTGGTAGTATAGAGTTTTTCCAACTCCTCGATAGAGTCGCGCCGGGCACGCAGCACCACAATTCTTTTTTCATTTTTGGCATCCAGTTCCGTATGGATTTTGCTACGGATTTCTTGTGCCGGTTGGGTACTCTGAATCAGAATATGGCAATTCCCATAATGTGTGTCATCGCAAATTTGCTGGATAAGAGTGGGGACCATGTTGTCAAAACCGATAATGACGATGTGGTTTTGCAAAGGGTAAAGATATCGCCTTCACGATATCGCTCAACTCTGCGTTCCAGCATATTGGAGATTACGGATATCAATAATCCGCAGAACAAAATTAATCCCAGCACTACGACCAATAGAGAGAACCAACGCAGATAAGGTGGTACTTCCACAATATTCCCCGGATCAATGAACAGACAAATCAACTGAAGCAAACGCCCCATAGGTACGTCTTTATCAATACCGGTCCATTCTTCAAGAGACGGCTCAGGAAAGATAAATGCAAAACTTACCAGATATATCAATAAGAAAACAGTTACTATGACTCCGAAAAGCCAAGCAAGCTGCCTCCATCCTTTTCCGGAAAAAGAGCGGTCAAAATGAAGGGCAAAAAGTCTTGTTAGCAGATTCATATTTGTTTTGTCATTAGGCAGTTTCCTTTTTTTCAGTTTCTTGTTTCAATTCTTTTCTGATATTCTCTTTCAGTTTATTGATTTCTTTCTCATCGTTATTGATAATCTCCCGTTTTTCTTTTTCCTGATACAAGGATGCAAGAATGTTTCTTTCTTGTTCCAGATTCAATGAGAATACATCTATTAATCTCTTGATACATAGAAAAAAACAGATGCATACGCTAAGGGAAATGATGGCATGGAGTGTCATCAGGTAGGTCATTCCACGCGATGGAAAGAATTGAATAAGGTTTTGGAATGTAGTGCATGTCACAATCAATGCTGCAACCAGAAAGAGAATGATAAAGGCAGGAATCACGAATTTCCACCAGTGCCGGATAGGATAATACTTGTTCTCACTCGTCCTCATAGTACTATAATAGATATTGGATTATTATTTCTTCTGTATGTCGAATCCCAGTTTCATAATCAGTTTCAGTGTCTGTATGGCTGTTTGCCGGTCGTATTCTCGTTCTGAGTCCGGTAACTCTTCGTATGGTACAAGTCCGGGATGTGTCTTTAATTCATCATTGCGTGTCTCTCCGTATTTCCATCCTTCTTTCACTCTTCCCAAAGCCCATACTTCATGCACATTGCGTGCCATGGCTTCTGTGAGTTCCGTCAAATTATCCGGTAAAGTGATATTTTCTGCGTTCAAAGGGGACGGTGTGTATGTTTTCATTTTCTGTTATTTAAAATGTGGAAGTAAAAAGTTTATTGGTAGCAATATTAGGCATTTCGGACGACAGAAACAAAAAAAAGGAAAGCTATTTCCAAAAAAACATGCAGATTACAATGGAAAAAACATTGCAACCTGCATATAAATCGGGAGAAGCGTGAATTATAAGTTAGCTTCCGTCACTACCTGCCCGTCAAACAGATTGATGATACGTCCGGCAAATCCGGCATCATGTTGTGAGTGTGTCACCATGACAATCGTAGTGCCTTCCTTATTCAGTTCATTCAGTAGTTCCATTACCTCTTTTCCGTTCTTTGAATCGAGGTTACCGGTAGGCTCATCGGCAAGTATCAGTTTAGGGTTTGATACGACTGCACGGGCGATTGCCACGCGTTGCTGTTGTCCGCCGGACAATTGTTGCGGGAAGTGCTTGCTGCGGTGCATGATTGCCATACGCTCCATAGCGGTTTCCACCCGGCGCTTGCGTTCGGTGGCAGGAATGCCCATGTAGAGTAGCGGCAGTTCGATGTTTTCGTATACATTCAGCTCATCAATCAGGTTGAAACTTTGGAATACAAAGCCGATGACTCCTTTACGCAAGTTGGTACGTTGGGCTTCTGTATATTTGGATACTTCCGTCCCATTCAAGTAATATTCTCCGGATGTAGGATTGTCCAACAGACCGAGGATATTCAGTAAAGTGGATTTTCCGCAGCCTGAAGGTCCCATGATAGCAACAAACTCCCCTTCTTTCACTTCAATGTTTACGTCGTTCAAAGCCAGAGTCTGTACTTCCTCGGTCTTGAAAATCTTCTGTAAGTTTACTGTCTTAATCATAATGCTTTGTTTTTATGGGTTATAAATATATTATTTCTTACTCGGATTTGATGCAGTCAATCGGATTTGTTTTGTTCAGCAAATAACTTTGCAGACACACTGTGACGGCAGATATTATCCAGACAATACATAGTGGCAATAGAAAGTCCATAACGGTGAAGGGGGCTTTATAGGCAAACTGTTCATGCCAATGGTGCATGAGCCAATAGACAATGGGGACAGCTAGAATATATGCAAGCAGAATTTGCAGGCAGAATGGTTTATTCAGCAACAGCACGATTTGTCGGGATGTTGCTCCATGAATCTTGCGAATGCTGATTTCGCGGATACGCTGGCGAGTGGCATACCATGAAATGCCGAATAAGCCGAAGCAGGTCAATATCAAGCCAATCAGAGAATAGGCGATAAGGAGTTTGGAGAGAGACAAGACTTTACCATTGCGTTTCATAAAGTCTTGGTGCATGTCTGTGTATTGAAATATCTCCCCTTCATTCATCTTTTCCCATATTTGGGCTATTTGATGTAGTGTTTCTTGTTTATTGCTTTCAATCAGCTTAATCTGCAGATAGTTGGCACCCGACATTCTCTCTGTAGGTGGAAGGTAAAGTATGACCGGGGTAATTTCATTTTCCAATGAACTGAACGGGAAGTCCTCTAATACACCGCCGATGATGTATAAAGAATCGGCAGACTGGTCAAATTCTTTCAAAGGTTTTCCAATGGCATTTATTCCTGCTGGAATCAGCATTCTGACATAGCTTTCGTTGACCAGTGCAGGATAGGCATATTGTTTTTGCAGTTGTTCGGGAGCGTTGCCGGACAAGAGTTTGAACCCCATCGTTTTTACCAGATTGGCATCACTATACAGCATTAATAGGTAGGAACTTTTTTCCGTACCGTCGGCTTGTTTGATGGATAGCTCACGTATCCATGAATTCAATATGGAGCCTTGTGACAGGGCGATGGACTCTATTCCTTGTACATGTTTCTCCAGCTCTTCTTTAAGTATTGTAGCCGGTGCGGCATTGAAATCTCCTATTTCAATCCGATTTTCGTAACAGTAGGCCCGTTCCTTGATGAGATTGATTTGTTCATTGGCAACGAGAGTAGCGAATATCAGCCCTATAGAAATGGAAAACTGAAGAATGACCAGCAAAGCTATGAAACGTTGTTTCTTTTTACCTCCGTAAAGCGTCTTGTATTCGCTGAATGAGAGTTGTGAAAGTCTATGGCTGATATACCAGGCAGGGACAATGGACATAACTAGTACAAAGAGCACTAACAAGGGTAGCATCTGTAGGCTGAAAAAGAAATGTACGTTTAAATGGGATGCAAATAATCCATTGAAAAAAGACAGACAGTCGTTGATGATGAGTAAAGATAATCCGAATGCCAGCAGCACAGTGAGGAATGCATCACCAAACAGTTGGATGCGGATATCCTTCAAGCTGCTTCCCATCAGTTTCTCCACATGTATCATTTTGAGCTGTTGCAATACACGGCTCAGGCTCATGTTGGTATAGTTGCAGCAGGCTATGATAAGTACCAACAAGGCGGCAGCAAGGCTGATATACAATAATTGCACATTACTTTGATTGATATACGGCAGAGGTTGTTGTGTATCGTAGTCCGGTGTAGTAAAGTAGATGTCGGACAGAGGGTCGACGTAATATTGTGTCTTTTCCGGAATCAAAGTGGGAATTTTGTCGTGGTTGATTTTTTCGGTAAACTGTTGGGCATCGGTATTTGGAATTAGTTTCAGAAACGTCATTCCACCCCAAAAGTCTTTGTTATTCCCGGTAATCATGTCGAATTGGAGCAATGATTGTGACCGTGACTTTAATATGGCTGCCACTTCATAACTTTGGGTATCAGTCATGGTTTTTATTTCCAGCAATTCTCCTAATGGATTTTTATCTCCAAACAGTTTATGTGCAAAAGCTTCACTGAGTGCTACTTTGCCCGGTTGTTCCAATACTTGCTTTAAACTACCGGCAATGGGATGATAGTGGAAGAAATGTTGCAAAGTAGTATCGGCAGATATAAAGGTTATATCGTGGTAAATCTCCCCTCCATATTTACAATATTGTGGAACCAGAGAATTGATACGCAGGTAGTCTTCCACTTCTGCATATTTTTCTTTCAGCATAGGGGGAATATTGGCATCAGCATAGGCCACCTTGCTTCCGTCCTGCATCGGATTATCCTGACGCAGACAGAAAATACGGTTCTTGTCCCGATTGCCACTCTCTATATTGTAATCATGTACATAATAGGTGAACAGCAAGTTTGTACATGCTAGCCCTATAGCCAGACTGACTATAGAAATGAAGAAGAAAACTTTGTTTCTCCACCAACTGCGGGTAATTATTTTTAGGATTGTAAGTATGGTCATAATCTTTAGGTAAATATATTTTCTTATTCGTTTTTAATGACTTCTGCCGGATTTGTCCTTGCTATTTTCAGAATACGGAAAATAATAGTCAGAGTAGTAATGACAGCTACGATTATGAAGATTGAAATCCAAAATAGCGGGCCATCATTAAAGAATACGATATACATGTTTTTCCATAACTGCAGTATGGCATAACATAAAGGAAATGCCATTGTTGCCGAGAGTACAAGCTGATAAATATACGTACGGGCAAACAATATGATAATCTGTTTCAATCCTGCACCATTTACTTTACGGATTGCCACTTCCTTTTGTCTGCGTTCCGTATCCAGTGTGATTGCCGAATAGACGCCTAATAAAGTGATTATAAGGCTGACAAATGAGAAGAATAAGATTATCCCTTTCATGTTGTTCTCGATGGCTTGCGCTTGGTGAATGTCTTCCTGCAAGGTCGAAATGTGTAATTGTATACTCGGTGGAAGATTCTCTTCCAGCATTTTCTTAACGAAAGCCTCTACTTCTTCTGCTTTTCCGGGTACACACTTCAAATAGCAATGACCTACATAATATTTGAAATCACAAGGCAGAAAGACGAAGCCCTGGCTCTGATTGTAAGTGTCGGCTACAAAATCGGAACAAATGCCGCATACCGTGTAGCTATCTTGATAATTGTACAAGGTGGTTCCCAGTAAATCCTTCTTTATACGTTCTACCAATTTACGGTCTGCTACCATGTCACTATTTGTCTTCAGGACATGCCCGGAGAGAATGGGGATATTCATAAACTCGAAAAAGTTATTAGGAACATTCATTATATTGACTTCAAGGCTACTTTCCCGGTTATCTTTTTCTGTCTGCATGCTTGTTCCCGAAATACCTTTCAGATAATTAATATCTGTCAGCATTTTATCTTTTATATCCGGATGTTGACTGATGCGCTCTATGAGAGCAAGCTTTTCGTCATTTTTCATAAAACGGTAATCCATAGGAATACTGATGATTTCGGACTTTTCTTTTTCTGTCAGTGTGTTGAACAGTGTGGAACCGGTCTTGTTAGCCTGCAAATATAAAGCGACTGTAAAGACTATGAATAACCAACAGATGAAAAATTGGATACCCAAAAGACAATTTCGTATCTTCTGTTTGTGGCGTTTGGATTTGTTCTTGTAAATACTTGACTGGATGGAGGCATGCTTCATCCTCCATACGGTAAACAAGCAGAGTAATAAGCATAGTAAAATAACGCCTGCCATATATTCTATTGTCTGTATCAATAATAGGTCCCGTTCAATGACTAATGTGAAATCAAATAAAGAGAATGAAAGGTAAGGGGTAAATATTTCTATCAGACAGAAAGTCAATAAGAAGGCTATGAACGAAATGATAATGGCTTGGGTAAAAAGTAACCAAAATAGTTTGTTGCCATTACTTCCATTCACTTTACGAATGCCGAACTCGTGCGAACGGTTCAGATAACTCCCCGTCAAAAAATGAAAAAAGTTGAGTAGACCAGTCAGTAGAATCAAAAGGCCGACAATGAATGTGATTCCGGCAAAGTAAGGGGCAACGGATTTCTCCCGAAAAAGTTTTCCGAAATTCGAGGCTGATACGGTATTTTTCTCATTGAATATTGTGTGCTTCAAGTCCATTGCACGGAAACTTGCTTCAAGTTGCGCGGATGTTTTGCCCGGACGAAGAAGAGCAAAAGTAAGTCCACCGGTCATACTGTCTCGTCCATCGAATTGTATAAGTCCTTCGCTGTCGTTCAAGATTAACATATCAATCTTTTGGAGAAAGCTAAGGCTGGTATTCAATGGAATATCTTCTATTATCGCTTGTATGGTATAGATGGTACCTCCTGTTCGTGGTGTGGTATCAGGTGAAGAGAAAAGCCGTTGTGCTAAGGTCATTCGCTTTCCTATCGGATTCTCTCCGAGACCAAATATTTTGTGTGCCAGAGAGCGTGTCAGTATCACGGCATTGGGAGTTTGCGATGCTACAGCCCATGAACCTTGTAATACTTCCGGGGTGAACACGCTATGGTAGGCTGTATCTACTTCCATAGCATATAAATCTTCGTAAGGCAGTTCTTCCTTGTCGATAGTTTCCACATTGTAGCTACGTGGGCGGGGATAGGCAACAAAAGTAAATGCTTCTACTTCTTGGAATTGCAATTGGCGCAGACTCTCAAACAACGTAGCGGGAGTTCCGGAATAAGGTTCTTCTGCTGGAGTGTATAGGTTTATGTCTGCAATGCGTTCCCAGTGGGTAAAGCACTTGTCGGTAGAATTTATATAGCGGCTGCAATATAGGCAGATACTAAAACAAAGTATACCTACCGACAGTCCGATGATAGAGATGATATTCTGTGCCTTGTACTTTAATAGGTTTCTGAATGCTGTTTTAATATAATGTCTTATCATAATAGTATCATTATTGTATTATTCGCTTTTGATTACTTCCGCCGGATTCTGTCGTGCAGCCTTTTTTACTTGATAAACCAATGTTAATATGGAAATTAATGATATGATGATTGCTGCAATAATGAACAACCAACTGCTGATGTTGGCTTTGTAGGCAAAATCTTTCAGATAAATGGTTATTCCCCAATAAGATATAGAAATGGCAATCAAAAATGACATTGCTAATATGATAATGTATTTTTTGAGTAATAACAATAAAATTTCCTTATGTGTAGCGCCATGTACTTTTCGTATAGCTATTTCCCGGTATCTTTGTTGTATGTCAAATAAGGACAATCCAAACAAAGCTATTGAGGATATTAGAATGGCCATAAAGGCGAAAAAGGAATAGGTAATAGTTATTTGCTTGTCTGACTTATAGAGATTCTCAACTTCCTGTTTTGCAAAAGTATAATTGAAGGCTCCATCAGCATTGTCGTTGTGTAGGTTTTCCAGGAAGGCAACGGCATCTTTTTGATGTCCTGGAGCAATTTTAGCTTGCAAAGGAATTTGTGAAAGATATGTTTCACCGTATATAAAAGCTATAGGAAGAACCGGTTGGGATAAATGTCCGCAATAAAAATCTTCGACGATACCTATAATCTGATAAGGGCTCAAATCCCTACGCGGCCATAAAGGTTGTTGGGGTTCCAGCCGGGCATTGATTGCGCTTTCGAGTCCGAAGAGTTGCATGGCTTTTTGATTGAGAATCAGTTTTGCTTCACCTTCATGGTCGATGTCGGCATCCCATAAACGTCCCTGGGATAAACGGAAGCCATGAAATCTTATTTCTTCTTCTGTTATGGGAATGCAATACAATTGTTTGAAATTGGCTTCTCCGAGCTTACGGAAAAGTACCGGAGATTCTGTGAAATATTCATAAGGGGATAAAGAGTAATTCCATGCCGTGAATAAAGGAGAGGCATTCATTGCAGTGGATATATTTTCTTTGGAGGCTTTGCGCAAGGAGGTCTGTTTCAGATATTCTGCTTCAGTGGTAGGCTGTTTGCGTTCATAGCGTTCAAAATGGACTTTAACGATAGAGTCTGTGTCATAGCCTAAATCTATATGAGTCATTTCATACAGTTGTTTGGCGAAGAACATGGAAACAACTATTAGAATGAATGCCACGATATACTGAATACTCAGATAGAGGTTTCTTACAACAGACGATTTTTCACCACTGCCTATTTTCCGTAATGAATGGATAGGCGTGTTGTATTTGAATTTAAAAAACGGATAGATTGAAGCTGTCAATGGCTGTAAAATCAGGATAGCTATGGTTATTCCTATGTCAAATATACCATTAGGTTGTTGAATGACATCAAAATAGTTATTTAAGGGAAAGACGGAAATCTCGACAAGGAACCAGGCTATAAATAATGATACAAGTGTCAGACATAAATTCTCGATATATAGTTGGGAGAATAGCTGTGCTGAATTGTTTCCAAAAACCTTCTTTAGTCTGAATTCTTTGCTTCGTTTCAATAATACAACCGTATAAAGACTCATAAAATTGAAGATGCCTACAATTAAAATTAGTACAGCAACAAGTGCCAATAGATGTAGCTGTGGTAAATTCCCCCTTTGCAGCATGTCCTGCCAAACATCAATGGCTGGATGAAAATACACTTCACGCATGGGAAGCAGTTGATACCTGAATTCAACATCCGCAGCACGTGGAGATTGCCGGAACGCTGCATGCCGTGCATTTATCTTCGTAAAGGAAGCCCCTTTATGAATTAATGCCATTTTCATCGGGAAACGGAACTCCCAATCCTTCTGCAATGTTTCAGGAACAAGCAAGTCGAAATGAAGCGAGCGTTTCCCTCTGTCTTTGCCGATAACTCCGGTCACCGTAAGAGGGTCACCGGTAGAGTATTCAATGGTTTTGCCGATAGGATTTATGTTCCCGAATAGTTTCTCACTCAGCTCTTCTGTGATAAAGGCGGTTTGTGGAGACGCCGCCCATGATTCGGCTTTTCCATATTTCATGGGAAAATCAGTCACTATTAGAAACAAGCTGTCTACTACAATCGTTTCTACATCAATATGTTTTTCTTCCTTTATGATATAGTCTTTATTGAACCATACGAAAGTGGACATCGCTTCTATGTCTGCATCTTCGAGGGGACCTCCGATAACTGCCGTTTTATTGTTGTCATCTTTGTATTCCTGCACCATGATGCCTATCCGGTCTTTGTTGGGACTATAACAATCTACATCATTTTCCTGCTTCACGTAGCGGAATATAATAATGACACAAGCCAAGCTCAGTGCCAGTCCGATAATATTGATTACCGTATATACTTTAAACCTACTTAATGTTCGGATATATAATAGTATGAGTTTCATATTCGTGTCTTTTATTCGTTTTTCATAATGCTTGCCGGATTGATGTTGGCAGCCTTGCTGATTTGCCTAATAATAGTCAACAAGGAGATGGCAGTTGTTATGGCTACTGCTACGGCAAACAAGTCGAATGTCAAAGGGGCTTTGTGGGCAAAATCCTGCAAATAGAGGGTAATGGCAATCCATGACAAGGGTATGGATAGCAAAGTGGCGACTCCCATGACCGAGAGATACTTTTTAATGAGTAAGGGGTAAATATCCTTTGCTTGCGCACCGTTCACTTTGCGTAAACCTATCTCACGGTAACGTTGCCGAATATCGAACAAGGATATTGACAATAATCCCAATGAAGAGATGAAAATGGCTATTCCGGCAAAGAGCGTATAAATGTTCACCACTTGACGGTCTTCACGATACATCTTTTGGAGTTCATCTTCTATCAGCGTATATTCAAAGTCGGTTCTTCCCGTAGATTCTTCGTATAAGCGGCGCAGGAAATCAATGACTTTGGCTTTATTCTCGTGCTTATACGAGGCTGTAACAGTATAAATTCCGCCTATGCTTGCATCGTGATAATAGATGACAACCGGTTGGATGGATTGTGAAAGGTGCCGAACATTGAAATCCTTTATGACCCCTACTATCTCGCAAGGTGGATTGTAGAAATCCGGTAAGCTGCTTGAGGCGTAGTGTGGTTCTTCAGGTTGCAGCTTGTCTTTGGTGATGTCTTTTATTCCATAGACTCTTTTAGCGGTTTCGTTGATAATTACCTTGAAACTGTTTTTGGTGAACGCTTCATCTATGGAGTCGTTCCATAGGCGCCCCTCTACAAGTTGAAAATCGTATATTGCCATGGAGTGGGTCGTTAAATGTGCAGATAATGCCGGATGGAAACCGTTTTCGGCTCTGTTGAGCGCAAAACTGTCAAAACGGAAGTCGGTGAACAGCAAGTCGTTTCCTCTGCTCCAATGCTCAAACAGAGTGCTTTCACTCATTCGTTTATTGACCAAAGCATTACTTATATATTGTCTTTTTCCTTCATCCAATCCCTCCTCTTTAGTTGTTTTATATAAGCCCAATTTATCGACATACATCCGGCAAGTTATCACATCGTGCGAGCGGAAACCGAGGTCGGCGCAGAGCATATACTCCAACTGCCGTACAAAGAATAGAGAAACGGTTATTATAAAGATGGTTACGACATATTGAAAACACAGTAATATCATGCGTGACCGTGTGGAAAAGCGTGAAGATGCCAGCTCGCGTATGGAGTTGACGGGTCTGCTACATGTGTATTTCAAGAACGGATAAACAGTAGTCAGCAATGGCAATCCTAAAAGTACGATGGCAGAGACCTTCCGGTCAAAGCCGGAGTCTGTTGTGGTAGGTATATAAAGTTCATGGAAAAAGAAAAACCTGGTTATTTCTATTAAAGCCCAGCAAAGGAGTAATGCCAGTCCCGTCAATAAGATGTTCTCGGCATATATTTGCAGGAAAATGTCTGTCCTGCCTGCACCGAACACTTTTTTCACCCCAAACTCTCTTGACCGCTTGGACATGATGACAGTGTAGATGTTGATGAAGTTCAGCAGCCCTATGATACCTACCAGGAAGGCTACTACCATCAATACCCGGACATAGCTTTGGTTGCCATATTGATAGTTCTTGTTTTCTTTTCCGTGGTCTTTATCGTAATATAAATCTTTCAAAGGCAAATACTGATAGCGTACTGTCTCATAAGTACTCCATTTGCTGCGGGGGTGTTCTTTTGAATACTTTTTATTCAGCAGTGCAATGTCTGTATCCGGTGCCATCAGCATGGCGTATATAGGGTCGAAAAAAAGGAATTCATCCAGTTCATCCGACATAAATATATCCGGCATCCATGATGTCTTGGTATCGGGGTCGTCCACCACTCCTATAATAGTGAATTTATTCCCTTTTGTGTTTTTGAAAGTAGCGCCTATGGCATTCTTCCCTCCCAGCTTCTTCTTCCAAAAAGAACGGGTGATGACAACATCCCTCGAGCGGACTATTCTTCCGCTTCCGGCAATCACCCTATATGGAAAGATTTTGAAGAAGGTGCTGTCTACAGAAAAAGCGTTCGCTGCAATTTCTTGTTCACCGAACAGAACGGGCATATCCGATATTTGATAAATCACCGTAAATTGTTCTACGGCAGGATCCTTTTCCAATCCCGACCGGTAGCCTCCCAAGAAGTTCTCACCACTGCTGGTAGAGGTTTTTATCAGGCAAATGCGTTTATATTCGGGAAAGCATTGGTTCACTGTATTTTCTTGGTGGATATATCGGGCTACGGTGAGTACGCAAGCCAAACTGCACGCCAGTCCCAATACATTGATAAGGGTGTATGCTTTGAATTTCAGCAATGCATTGATGGCTAAGATTATTTGTCTCATAGTGCGTAGTTTTATTTCATTATCAATTCTTCCGCCTCGCCAAAGGTATCATATCCCGTTGTAATTACCCAATCTCCGGGCTGCAAACCTTCCGTAATCTCGTATTGTTGCGGATTTTGGCGACCGATGCCAAGCGGCACGCGCACGGCTTTTGTCTTTGCGGCGTTCAGTTTGTAAATCCATTGTCCTCCGGTACTCTGGTAGAAGTTGCCGCGCGGAATGACGAGCGCCTCCTCCGGCTGGCCGAGTTCTATCTGTACCCGGAAGCTTTTGCCTACACGTACGTTGTCGGGCATGTCACCGGTGAAGACGAGGTCTACGTCGAACGTGCGGTCTTTGACTTCGGGAACCACTTTCGTGATGCGCAACGGGTATTTTCTTCCCTGATAATTGATGGTGGCAGGCAATCCGGTGATAATGCGGTCGATGTAGTATTCGCTCAGGGAAGTATGCACTTTATATTGGTCCAGCACCTTGATTTCCGCAATGCTTTCACCGGAAGCGACCTGCTGTCCCGGAGTCACCTTGACAAAACTGAGCTGGCCGGCGACGGGAGCTTTCACCACCAGGTTGCCGAGCCGTTCGCAGGCGCGTTCATACTTCTTCCGTTCCCGTTCGCGGTCGTTCCTGATGAGGTCTTTGCGGATGACGGTGACGGCAGAGTCATGACGGAGGCTTTCCCTTTGAAGATGGGCATTTTTCACTTTATAGTTGTATTCGTCCTCGGAAACTTCGAGCTGCGCCTTGCTCTTGATGCCCATGCGGTACTCCTCCTTGTCAAGGGCAAAACTCTTGCGCAGGCGGTTGAGGTCATAATCGGTCTGCAGGGCTTGTTGTTGCAGGTTCAGGCTTTTCTGCTCCATTTCAATTTCTTTTTCGCGGTAGGTGATAAGCTGCTTTTCCCAGTCGTCGCGCTGGTCTTCGATACTGCGCAGCAGGTCGGGGTTTTCCATGACGAGGATGGTATCTCCTTGCCGGAGCAGGCTCCCCTCCTCTCCTATGATGCGTTCCACGCTTCCGGCTTCACGTGCATTGACCTTGATGGTAAGGATGGGCTGAATCACTCCCTCCACATCTACATATTCCATAAATTTGCCGTTCTTGACTTCGGCTATCTGTATGTTGTCTTGCTCGATACGCAGTTTGCTGGGACCCAGCGAAAGGGTGACTACATAAATCAGGAAGGCAAGGAAGGCAACGCCTCCCGCCAGATAGTAGCGGTAACGGATGTACCAGGGTTTCTTTTCAAGTTTTATATCCATAATGCAATATTTTATATACTCTTTTTTTACTTTTCAGATACCCCCTTCAGAAGTACTTCTGAATAAGGGTTCCGAGTTTTACTAAAACTTTACCGGAGATTTAGTAAATCGTCACCGGAGTTTTAGTAAATCTCCGGCCAGCTTTTACTAAAACTATTCCACGATTCTATTACTGTATAGATTCTTCATTAGTAACCCTTTCCAAGTCTTCTGCCAGTGGCCTCTCTTTTTCAAAGTCATATAGCGTGATGCTTCTCAGTGCATAGTACAAACTCCAATAGTTGTACAAAGCCGTTATATAGCTTCTCCGGGCCGTATCTTTTTCCGTGATGGATACATTGAGGTCGAGTACCGAGGACTTGCCGAGCAGATAGAGTTTTCGGGCTACTTCGGCGCGTCGTTGGGCTGTATGGTCCGTGCGGGCGGCTATGTTTACCCGTTGCGCCTGCAGGTTGAATTGCTTTACGAGTTTCCGTACGTTCAAGTCGAAATCCGTCTTGTCTTGCTCTACCTGCGTGTAGACAAGGTCTCGGTTGGAACGGGCCACGCGTACTTGTCCCCTTCCGCGCCCCCAGTCCAGGATTGGGAGGGTAATGCCCAAGCTGACGTACTGCTGGTCCAGTGGATTCCGGTAGGCATCTTTCAGCTTGTCGGCAGTTTGTGTCAAGCCGAAGCGCAGGTAGATGTCTGCCTTCAGTCCGGCATTGGCCTTGGCGCGCGACACGGCACTCTCGCTTTCCACCTTGCGGCGTAGCATGTTCTGTATCTCCGGACTGTTTTCGTTGGCAAGCATCAGCGCGGCATCCAGGTCGATGTGCAGGTCGGGCACGCGGTTGTCTATTCTCACCTTTATAAGGAGGTCTTCTTGGATGCCGAGGTAGGAACGGAGTTCCTGCATGCAGTTTTCCACTTCGATGCGGGCATTCATGCAGTTGGTTTCTTCGGTCAGTTTGTTGAGTTCGAGCTGCAACATTTCGTTTTCGCTGATGGTGCCGATGTTATATCGTCCTTGCGCATATATATACAAGGTGTCGGCATTGGCGTAGTTGGCGTTGGCTATTTCGTAGTTGCTTTGTGCTTTGGCCAGGTTGAAGAACTTCTCTGTGGCATTGGCGGCAACAAGCTCAAGGGTTTCTACGTAGGTTTTCTTGGCTTCGCGATAACGGATAGGTTCGATGCGCCGGTCCCACTTCAGGCTGTTGTAGCCAAACAAGGACTGGCTGTATCCGATGTTGACGGGTGAAGTCTGCCAGGAATAGGTGTCACTGCTGAAAAGGTCGAGGCGCTGCGCAGCCGTTTCAATGAAAAAGGTTCCTCCGGTCCACGGCACGTTTTGTGTCAGGCTCAGTGTCAGGTCAGTGCTCAGCAGGTTCTGCTCTATGAACTTGACGTTGCCATCGCTTTGGGTCACTTTGTTGATAGCACGGTCCAGATAGGGATTGGAAGTAAGCTTGAGCGTCGGCAGGTAGTTGGCACAGTAGTATTTGTAGTTCCAATAAGCGGAACGGAAGCTATGGCGGGCATTTTGGGCGTCGGGCGACTGCTGGCGGGCCTGCTGTCGAACCTGCTGGCGGAACTGTACGCGAACATCGCCAAACACGCCATCCGGGCGAATGGTACGCCATCTGCGTCACCTTCGACACGGACGCCATCCACGTCTCCGCCAGCGACACCATCACACCCGATGACACGAGACTCGGCCTCGACCGCTACCAAACCATCATCGAAACACACGTCGGCACCTTCCAAACCCA
>ENA-OPSW01000972-OPSW01000972.1-human-gut-metagenome-genome-assembly--contig:-NODE-972-length-19588-cov-2.748784_pt1 | contig 19588 bp, 22 predicted proteins | sample MGYA00241463_ERZ501918 | MGnify/ENA primary metagenome ERZ501918 (study PRJEB25962, sample SAMEA2042443) | human gut metagenome | biome: human gut; feature: human-associated habitat; material: faeces... | reverse complement strand
AAGAGAAATATTTTTACGATATGATCAGGGCCAGTCACGCTATGCAATCAGTCGATGGTTATATGAAAATGCTGTATTAACTCCAACACAGTATAGAAAAAAGGGATACATATATCAAAAAGAGGAAGATGAGTTGAAAGTGTGGAGTTCATCAACAATTCAAAGGATATTAAGGAATCCGGTATATATAGGTGATGTTGTAAGACACAAAACAGAGCAAAGTTTTTGCGGCGGGATAAATCCAGGAATATTCCGGAAAGTGAGCAAATTATCATAAAAAGCAATCATCCAGCGATTGTTGAAAAGGAGATGTTCATCCGCATTCAGAAAAAACTTGAGGGGGTTAAAAAAGAGTTTAAGGAATACAGAGAAGATTCGGAATCCATGAAGAAAGAGATTCTATTTGAGAAGAATATTTTTAGTGGGAAACTTTTTTGTGGGGACTGTAAATGTAACATGACTAGAATAGTAGGGTATCGAACGGTGGAAAGAGAATTGGAGCGTTTTAAGGCGTTTCAATGTACAACCCACAGGAAGTTTCCTGAAAGTTGTTCATCAAAAAATATCGGAGAGAAGGAACTTTGTGAAGCTGTTTACAAATCAATCAGGCAACATATATCTCTTTTGAAAGGAGCAAAAAAGCAGATTAGACAGAATGTTTATCTGGCATTTGAAGGGACATTTCAACTCATAGAAAAAGAAAAGAATCGAATTCAAAATAGTGCGGTAATCTTGGAACAAGAGTATATGGAAAAATATATGCAGTATACGGTGGGAGATTTGGCAGGGGAGTGTTTTCAAGTGTTCCGAAGTGAATATATAGAAAAGAAAACTTCATTGGAAAATCAAATGAAAGAGTTGGTGTTATCGGAAAAACAACGCAGAGAACAAAAGAAAATGTTTGATATCTGGGAACAATTTTACAATGAAAAAAAATTAACGGAGTATATGGTGGAAAGCTGCGTAGAGAGAGTTGAGGTTTTTTCTGGAAAACGTCTGAGTATACGATTGAGATATCAGGATCAGTTTCAACAATTAGAAAGTTCAATGAAGAAGGTGAGAAAATGATTCTTGCATTGTATTTACGATTATCCAAAGAAGATGGAGATATGGCAGATGAGAGTAATAGTATTACAAATCAACGTTATATTTTGCAAAAGTATGTGAATCAAAATCTTGAATTTGCTGAATTTCAGAAAAAGGAATATGTTGATGATGGGTATAGTGGAAGAAATTTTGAACGTCCGGGGATTAAAGAGTTATTGCAGGATGTAAAAGCTGGAAAGATATACGGAATTATCGTAAAAGACTTTTCTCGATTTGGAAGAAATTATATAGAGGTTGGGGATTATATAGAAAAGATATTTCCGCTTTTGGATATACGATTTATTGCTGTTAATAATTATTTTGACAGCAATGATTATGTTGGAACAACACCGGATATGGATGTTTCTTTTCAAAACTTAATGTATGACTATTTTAGTGCAGAAAATTCTATGAAAATAAAAAATGAGTTATTTAATAGAAGAAAGAGAGGAAATTATTTAGCTGTATTGCCACCGTTTGGTTATATAAAATCGCCGGATAATCATAACAAGTTAATTATAGATCCGGAGACAGCTCCTATAGTCAGGCTAATTTTTGAAAAATATGCAGAATATGGAGTGAAAGCAGAGGTGGCGAGACATCTTAATAAGAAAGAAATATTAACGCCTCAAAAATATGCTTTGGAGAGAGGATGGATAAAAGCCTATAAGTATAAAGAAGAGCAGAAAGTTTGGACTGGAGCTATTGTGGGAAAAATATTAAGGAATTCTTGTTACATAGGAAATACAGTATTTCATAAATCAGAAGCAATAGAACCAGCTGCAAAAGAACGAAAGTATATACCAGAAACAAAATGGCATATATGTGAGAATACACATGAAGCTATTATTTCAAAAGAAATGTTCGAGTGGATAAACAGCAGTGAATTTTTAGAAGAAGTTAAAAAGCGTACTGTGGACTGTAAGAATGATCAGAAAAAAGATGTAAATCGTATAGAAAATTATAACTCTCAAATATATTGTGAAGGGGAACAAAGAAGACGAGGAAGAAAAGATTCTCCAATAAAAGGGGTGGTCAAGTGTGGAGGGTGTAGGCATAACATGATAAGACGAAATCGGTTAAATGCTTCTTATTACTGTAGATATTATTATGAGCAGAAGCTAGATAATTGTTGTTCTGTTAATATTAAAGAAGTCGATTTGACTGAAGTTGTGAAAGCCTCAATATCCAGACAAGCAGCTTTGCTTGGAGAAAGAGCAGCACTATTAAAACTTGAACGGGAGATCCAAGAAACAAAGGAGAAAAAATTGAAACTTGCAAGCGCGGAGCTTCAGAAAAAAATTTGTGAGTGCAAAGATAAAAATTTTCTATTATATGAGAGATATAGATCGGGAGAACTGGAACAAGGTGAGTTTCAGGAGTTACGTCAAAAAAGTCTAAAGAAAATTGCATTTTATCAAGAACAACTTGAAAATTACAATAAAATGATTGAGAAAAAGGAGGGAGGAAAGAGTAGATTATTCGATTTGTTTGAGGGGAAAGAGAATATCGGGGAACTGACAAGAGAAACGGTAGATGAACTAATCTCATGCATTTATGTCTATGGAAAGAACAAAGTTGAAATTGTATTTAAATTTGAAGATGAAATGAAGGCGTTACTGGAATCGACAAAAAAAACGGATATTCAGGAAAATAATAAAAAAGTTGTGTCATTACCTTGACACAAGAGGGACTGGAGGCAATGGAAAGCCTTGAAGAATTAGAGGAGAGCAGGCGAAAGGAGATGGAAGTGCAGAACGGTGCGGCAAAAAGAAAAAAAGGTCACAGGACAAAACCAGCCCCGGTGCCGCGTGGCACTGCCAACGCAGAGATGTGTACGTTTCTGATCATGAATATCTCATCCCTGCAGTTGATCCCGGTCAATATTATCGCCTTCAGAAGCCAGTATGGGAGCGTGAACCCGGCGGAAATCATAGGTCCTGCAATACTGGCGACTGTTATTAGTACCATTACGGCTGTAATTTTCTGTAAATTTGCACAAAAACTTACAAACTAATTGAAAAAAGCGTACTACTTGGAGTATAATGAAATTAGTACATAAACGAGGTGTCACATATGAAAAATGCCATTTTAATTGTAGACGACAGCAGACTGAACCGGGAAACACTGGCTGACATTTTAAAAGATAAATATAACATTATCGAGGCAGAGGATGGCAGGAGCGGTCTGGAGGTTTTGGAGAAAAGAAAAGATGATATCGTTCTGGTAATTCTGGATATTGTTATGCCGGGCATGGACGGCTTTGCGTTTATGGAAGAAGCCAGAACGAGGGAATCCATCCGCGATATACCTATTGTCGTAGCAACGACGGAGAATGATTATCAAACGGAAAAAAGATGTCTCGAACTGGGCGTGTGGGATTTTATTCCAAAAGTTTTCCAGCCGGAGATCATCCGTTTCCGTGTGCTGAACACGATCAAACGGAGTATGGCACATTCGCTGGAACATGATGGTCTGACTGGATTGTATACGATACAGAAGTTCAGTCAATGTGTAAAAAGAAACCTGGAAAATAATCAGGATACAAAGTTTACATTTATACGTCTTGATATTGAACGTTTCAAAATGATCAACAATTTTTACGGAGTAGAAGCAGGAGACCGCCTTCTGGTCTATATTTCCGGTCTGATCGAAACATATTGGCAGGACGTGGAAAACTGCGTATTTGGAAGGATTGACGGGGATGTTTTTGGCATCTGTTTTCCAAAAGACGAGAAAAAACTCAATGGATTTATTCTATATATAAAACGGGAACTGAAAAAGTATAAGGCGGCTTACTATCTGGAAACAGCAATGGGAATCTACGACATTCTGGATAATAACCTTGATGTCCGGAACATTATTGCCCGTGCAACGCTCGCAGCAAAGCAGTGCAAAGGCCAGTACATGATCCATGAAGCGCGGTACACGGAAGAACTGCGTGCAAAGATCATCCGGGAACAGAATATTATCAATGAGATGGAGCATGCCCTTGAAACCGGGGAATTTGTCGTTTATTTTCAGCCAAAATATGAACTGGATCACTGCAGGCCATCGGGAGCGGAGGCGCTGGTGCGCTGGAAGAAGGCGGACGGTACGATCGTTTCACCGGGGGACTTTATCCCTGTATTTGAAAGTAACGGATTTATTATCCGGCTTGATTACTATGTATGGGATCAGGTGTGCCAGTTTATTAAGAATAATCTGGCTCACAGAGGGGATTCCGAAGTGATCTCCGTGAATGTTTCCAGAGTGAATCTGTATAATCCGGATTTTCTGGAGTCGCTGGTCAATCTGGTCGAAAAATACAAAATTCCGCCAAAATACCTGAATCTGGAGCTGACAGAGAGCGCTTTCTCGGATGACGCCCGTATGATACAGAATGCAGTAGATTATCTGCACAAAGCAGGATTTACGATATTAATGGACGATTTTGGAAGCGGATATTCTTCCCTGAACGTTCTCAAAGATATTGATATTGATGTTTTAAAGATTGACATGCGTTTCCTGTCCAAGGGATCATCAGAGGAACGGGGCGAGAAGATCCTTGAGGCTGTGATCAAAATGGCAAAATCGCTGGACATGCTTGTTATTGCTGAGGGTGTCGAGGAAGAAAAACAGGTGAAAATGTTGAAACGTCTCGGTTGTGATTACATTCAGGGATACTATTTTGCAAAGCCGATGCCGAAAAAAGACTATGTGAAGCTTCTGCAAAAGAGCCGATAGAAAAGGGTTTACATAAAATAAAGAATGTGCGTTCCTGCATATTCTTTATTTTTTTGCATAGAATTTAGAGAGAAGAGAGCTGATATAGGAATAGGATATGAAACTGCTCCTTTTTTTATCGGAAATAACCATTCCACTTCTGATTTTTTGTATTGTCGGATATGGACTTTTAAACAGACAGCCGGTGTATGAGGAATTTGTGGAAGGGGCAAAGGATGGCTTCTGGACGGTGATCAAAATCATGCCGACACTGATCGGACTGATGGTGGCAGTTGGCGTACTGCGCGCATCGGGGCTTTTGGACTGCATTGCGCAGGGGCTGGGTCAGATAACTGCAGAAATAGGATTTCCGGCTGAACTTTTTCCGGTTACTATCGTAAAAATGTTTTCTTCCTCGGCGGCGACCGGGCTGCTGCTCGATATATACAAAGAGTACGGTGCAGATTCCACGCTTGGAAAAATGGCATCTGTTATGATGAGCAGCACAGAAACCATTTTTTATACAATGTCAGTTTATTTCATGTCGGTAAAAGTAAAGAAAACCCGTTATACGCTTGCGGGTGCATTGCTGGCAACAGTGGCAGGTACGATCGCAAGTGTGGTGATCGTTTCCTATATGTAACAATGTCTGTGGAACTTAAGAAAGCCGCTTATGCTGGAAATGTCAGCGGCAAATTTGACAATTATGCGGAATGAGACTATAATTCATTTGTGCATGGAACGGAAATATACCGTTCATTCAGAAAAATATCGCGGGATGGAGCAGTCTGGAAGCTCGTCGGGCTCATAACCCGAAGGTCATAGGTTCAAATCCTATTCCCGCAACTCTTAAAAGGCTGTCACGTGTGTGGCAGTCTTTTTTGTGCGATCTACATAGAAAACTTTGTTAAAAAATAAAATAATGAATGGCAGAAACAAAGCCATGTGCTATACTAAAGATATTCATTTATATAGAAAGTTTAGCAGAAACCAAAGCAAAGAGGGGATCAGCATGAGCAGTATTGAGACATTTTTACAAATGGTAAAAGAATCTGATAATATCGTATTTTTTGGCGGAGCCGGTGTGTCCACCGAGAGCGGCATCCCGGATTTCCGGAGCGTGGATGGACTTTACAATCAGAAGTATGATTATCCACCGGAAACGATCCTGAGTCATTCTTTTTATGTAAACCATACGGAAGAGTTCTATCGTTTTTACCGGGATAAAATGCTCTGTCTTACCGCAAAACCGAATACGACACATTACAAACTGGCAGAGCTGGAAAAGGCAGGGAAATTAAAAGCGGTCGTAACCCAGAATATTGACGGACTGCATCAGGCGGCCGGAAGCAAAAATGTTCTGGAGCTGCACGGCAGCGTCCACAGAAACTATTGCAGAAAATGTGGAAAGGAATTTGACGCAGAGTACATCTTAAATTCCAAAGGCGTGCCGGTATGTGACAGTTGTGGCGGACAGATCAAACCGGATGTTGTTTTGTATGAGGAAGGATTGAACCAGCAGACATTAGAGGATGCAGTCTACTATATCAGTCATGCGGACATGCTCATTATCGGCGGTACGTCACTGGCGGTTTACCCGGCAGCAGGACTGATCGATTATTACCGTGGAAATAAGCTGGTGCTCATCAATAAATCGACGACGCCGATGGACAGCCGTGCCGATCTGCTGATCCAGGCAGGACTGGGAGAGGTTTTCGGACAGATTGAGGTATAAGTTTGAAGGGAATGTTGGGAAACTTCCGGGCTTTTGACTGGAATTTCAGGCTGCATACACTGCAGAAAAGTGGGATAAACAATACAGACAGAGGGTAGGAACAGATATGGAAAAATTAGAATATGAGGTAGGCGATATCGTCAGATTAAAAAAACAGCATCCGTGCGGCAGCAGTGAATGGGAGATTTTGCGTGTGGGAGCGGACTTCCGGTTAAAATGCACCGGCTGTGGACATCAGATTATGATCGCACGAAAGCTTGTAGAAAAAAATACAAAAGAAATTCGAAAAAAAGCTTGAAATCATGCGAAATCCGTGCTATAGTAGATGCTCGTGATATATTATTATTCCTTGCTCATTCACTGAAAGAATGGGCCAGAGACCAAAAGGAGGAAAATTCGCATGAATAAATATGAGTTAGCACTCGTTGTCAGTGCAAAGATCGAAGATGATGCGAGAACAGCTACAGTAGAGAAGGCAAAAGATTATATCGTACGTGCCGGCGGTACTGTAACAGAAGTTGAAGACTGGGGTAAGAAAAAATTAGCTTACGACATTCAGAAGATGAGCGAAGGTTATTACTACTTCATCCAGTTCGAAGCTGAAGCAACAGTTCCAGCTGCTGTTGAGCAGGATGTTCGTATTATGGACAATGTTCTTCGTTTCTTATGCGTTAGAAAAGACGAGGCATAGAGAGAATCAGCAGGTGTAATAACCGCTGGTCATAGAAGAGAGGAAATCGTATATGAATAAAGTTATTCTTATGGGACGATTGACCAGAGACCCTGAAGTACGTTACTCACAGGGTGAACAGGCAACAGCAATCGCAAGATATACACTGGCAGTTGACCGCAGATTCAAGCGTGATGGAGATCAGACCGCAGACTTTATCGGATGTGTGGCATTCGGTAAACTTGGTGAATTTGCAGAGAAGTATCTTCGCAAAGGAACAAAGGTTGTTGTAACCGGACGTATCCAGACAGGAAGTTATACGAACAAAGACGGTCAGAAAGTATATACAACAGATGTTGTTGTTGAAGAATGTGAATTTGCAGAGAGCAAGAATGCAGCCGGTGACAATTCCGGGTTCACACCTTCAGACAGACCATCACCAAGCAGTGCAGCAGGCGATGGCTTCATGAATATTCCAGATGGAATTGATGAAGAGTTACCATTTAACTAATGGACGATAATAACAGGAGGTAATTATCATGGCTTTCAATAAGGCAGCAGACAAAGAAGGCGCTCCAATGAAGAGACGCCCGATGCATAGAAGAAAAAAAGTTTGTGTTTTCTGTGGAAAAGATAACGTTATCGATTACAAAGATACAAACAAATTAAAGAGATACATCTCTGAGAGAGGAAAAATTCTTCCTCGCAGAATCACAGGCAACTGTGCAAAACACCAGAGAGCTCTTACAGTAGCAATCAAGAGAGCACGTCACGTAGCTCTTATGCCATACGTTTGCGAATAAGCTTAGGAAAATCAAGACTTCCCGGGTTCGGGAAAAGTGATTTGACACAAGTTTGACACAACATTTGACACGAAAAAAACAGGAAAGACCAATTATCCTCGGGTAGTTGGTCTTTTTGTGTGTCGGTACAGGATCATTTTGGATAAAAAGGAAAGAAAGATGAAGAACAGACTATACGATGCCACAAAAATCGACTGGGACAATCTCATGTTTTCCACAAAGGAATTATGGATGCTGCTTATCCCGATCATGGTCGAACAGATGTTAAATTCCCTGATGGGAATGGCAGACACCATGATGGTGAGCAATGTGGGAAGTGTTGCAATGTCAGCGGTTTCACTTGTGGATTCTATCAATACGCTTGTAATCCAGGTGTTTGCAGCACTTGCCACCGGAGCAGCAATCATATGCTCCCACTATCTGGGAAAAGGGGATGAGAGAGGCGCAAACAAAGCGGCGAGGCAGATTTTCCTCACCGTGATCGTGATTTCTTTAACGATCACGGCAGGCGGACTGATCTTCTGCCGGCCGTTGTTACGTCTGATTTTTGGGGCTGTGGAGCCTGCGGTTATGGAGGATTCCATTATCTATTTCCTGATCACGGCATCTTCCTATCCGTTTATTGCCCTGTTTAATGCAGGAGGAGCCTTTTACCGTGCAGGCGGAAACTCCAAATTCCCGATGAAAATATCGATCATTTCGAATGTGTTGAATATCATTGGAAATGCAGTCCTTATCTTCGGATGTAATATGGGAGTGGCAGGAGCGGCGATATCAACGCTCGTCTCAAGGGCGTTTTGTGCCATAGTTGTTTTGTATTTCCTTCGAAAACCAAAACAGAAAATCGTGCTGAACCAATATCACACAATTCGGCCGGATTTTCCGCTGATCGGGAAAGTACTTGCGATCGGTATTCCTGCCGGAGTGGAAAATGGCATGTTTCAGTTTGGAAAACTTGCAATCCAGTCCACGGTTTCCACCCTGGGAACACAGGCAATCGCGGCGCAGGCCATGACGGTAATTTTTGAAAATGTCAATGGAATAGCAGCAATCGCTGTGGGAATTGGACTTATGACCGTGGCAGGTCAGGCGTTTGGCGCAGGAAGAAAAGAGGAAGCCAAATATTATATTATAAAATTAACAGGATATGCAGAGATCGTGCTGATTATTTCGTGTGCGGTCACATTCCTTATCAGCCGTCCAATCATGCATCTTGCCGGCATGGAGGCTGAGAGCATGGAACTCTGCTATCAGATGCTGATCGCGATCACGATCGCAAAACCGATTCTCTGGGCACTGTCTTTCATTCCGCCATATGGACTCAGAGCAGCGGGGGATGTAAAATTTTCTATGATCACAGCTACGTGCACGATGTGGTTCTGCAGGGTGGCACTGGCGGTTTATCTGATCCGTTTTCAGGGATTTGGACCGATCGCAGTGTGGATCGGTATGTTTGCAGACTGGGGAATCCGAAGCATTATCTTCTCCATTCGTTTCCTGTCAGGCAAATGGATGGAAAAACACGTGATTTAAATAATACAAAAGTCTTTAGAAAAATTAATGTTTTTTTAAAGACTTTTTTTGTTATAATGTGATAGGCTTTTTTCATAAGTTTAAGGAAAACGGAAGAGACTGACAAAAGGATTACACAATATGAAAAAGAAATTGAGAAAATATATCATACTTCCATTGCTGGCAGTTTTATGGTTATTTGGATGCGGTAAAAAAGAGGAGACAGATAAAGCAGAAGCGATCCCTGATACGGCAGCGGAAACGGAAAGTCAGACAGAAGAGACGGAAGAGAAAGAACAGGAAAGTACACAGTACCCTGTTTCTGAGGCAGATACAGAGACGATTTATGCCGACAGGGAGAAGAACCAGGAACTTGCGGATTTCCTGATTGCTTATTATCAGATACCGGAGGAATTTTGTGCGGAGACGCGTTATTATTATGATATGGTCGATCTGAATGAAGATGGAACCGAGGAAATCCTTGCGGTGGTGGTTGGCGAATATACGGAATGTGACGGCGGTGATCCGGCAGTGATCCTTGAGCAGAGTGAACAGGGATACCAGGTGCTGGAGAGGTTTGCGTATGTCCGTACTCCGGTGTATGTGAGCGATACGATGACTGACGGATGGCATGATCTTATTTTTCCGGCATACGGCGGGGAAGAGGGAACTGGATTTCGGGTTTTCCATTATCAGGATGGCATAGGTTATCAGAATGAGAACATGGAATTTATGGAAGACATGGACGAAAATTTTTGCGGAAAAAAGATGATCGCAGACAATTTTATTGATGATATGGATAAGGGAAATTATCTGCCCTTACGTGAAACACCTTTATCGGGAAATTAAATCAGAAAAATAAGCTTTATATTATACCCTTTCAATGATATAATGGAATACAAATCGTTACTATTTTGCAGGATTTTTAAAGGGTGTGAATATGAAGAAAACGAATATAAAATTAAAAGGAAAGCTTCGCAGATATTTGAACTGGCCTTTGTATCTCACCATTGTATTGATTTTGATGGATGTTGCAATGTATGCACAGGACATACAGATGGGAGCAGAGTTTTCAGGATTTATCGTTTTATACGTTATCATTGTACTGATATCAAACAGGCGGAACAGACCACTTCTGATCAATGAGCTGGTGAATTTTGCCACACAGTACGGAACTGTACAGAAACAGCTTTTGAATGATTTTGAGATTCCGTATGCATTGCTGGATTATAATTCGAGATTTCTGTGGATGAATGAAAAATTTACAGAGATCACAGGCAAGGACAAAAATTACCATAAGTCAGTGACCACAGTATTTCCGAGCCTGACCAAGGATATCCTGCAGAAGTCCGAAGCGGTAGGATCCATAAATGTAATGCTGGATGACCGCAATTACCGTATTTCCATGAAGCGCATTTATTTTGATTCCGTGACAAGGGACAGTGCTATCGTGGCGATCAACGACACGGATGAGTATCTGACTGCCATATATCTGTTTGACGAGACAGAGCTGAACCGTTATATCAGGGAGAACGAGGAGCAGAAGCTTGTTGCAGGACTGATCTATATTGACAACTATGAGGAAGCGTTAGACAGTATCGAAGATGTAAAACGTTCTCTTTTGATCGCACTTGTAGACCGCAAGGTCAATAAATATTTTACAGAGATCGATGCCCTGGTGCGTAAGATCGAGAAAGATAAATATTTTGTTGTATTCAAATACAAGTATTTAGAGCAGCTCTCAGCAGATAAGTTTAAGCTGATCGAGGATGTCAAGAGCATCAAAGTCGGAAATGAGATGGCGATCACCTTAAGTATCGGAGTCGGTGCCGGAGGTGTCAGCTATACACAGAATTATGAGTACGCCCGCATGGGAATTGACCTTGCATTAGGACGTGGCGGCGATCAGGTCGTTGTAAAAGAAGGCGAGGAAGTCACTTATTACGGCGGCAAGGCAAAACAGGTAGAGCGTAACACCAGAGTAAAAGCCAGAGTAAAGGCTCATGCGCTCCGCGAGATCATCGAGAGCCGTGAACATGTGGTCATTATGGGACATACGATCAGTGATGTAGATTCTTTAGGCGCAGCGATCGGTGTGTACTGCGCAGCCCGTGTGCTTGGCAAGAAGGCGCAGATCGTTTTGAATGAAGTCACGACATCCCTTCGCCCGCTGGTAGAATGTTTTACGGAAGAAAAAGGTTACCCGGCAGATTTATTCATTAAGAATGAAGAGGCGCTTCTGATCACAAATAAGAATACACTGGTCATGGTTGTGGACACGAACCGTCCGAGCTACACAGAATGCCCGGAGCTGTTAAACCGTACCGACACGATCTGTGTATTCGATCACCACAGACAGAACAGTGAAGTCATTGAAAATCCGGTACTTTCTTATATCGAGCCATATGCGTCGAGCGCATGCGAGATGATCGCGGAAGTATTGCAGTACTTTTCGGAAAATATTAAGCTGGAACCGAGTGAGGCAGACTGTATTTACGCAGGCATCCTCATTGATACCAATAATTTTATGACAAAAACAGGCGTGCGCACTTTTGAGGCAGCGGCATATCTCAGAAGAGCCGGAGCGGAAGTCACGCGTGTCAGAAAAATGCTGCGAAATGATATGGCTGCTTATAAAGCGAGAGCTGAGGCGGTTCGTCATGCAGAGGTCTACCGGGGAGCATTTGCAATCTCTGTCTGCCCGGCGGACAATATTGAAAGCCCTACAATTGTAGGAGCACAGGCGGCAAATGAATTATTAAATATTGTGGGAATTAAGGCATCCTTCGTTTTGACGGAGTATCAGGGAAAAATCTATATCAGTTCAAGATCCATTGATGAGATCAATGTCCAGCTCATTATGGAACGTGTGGGTGGAGGCGGCCACTTAAACGTTGCGGGAGCGCAGCTGACGAACTGTACGATCCAGGAGGCAAAGCGAATGATCCAGGACACCATTGACGAGATGATAAAAGAAGGAGATATTCAGGAATGAAAGTAATATTATTACAGGATGTAAAAGCTTTAGGAAAAAAGGGAGACGTTGTCAATGTCAGTGACGGTTACGCACGCAACGCTATTTTTCCGAAAAAATTAGGCGTGGAAGCAAATGCCAAAAATTTAAATGATCTGAAATTACAGAATCAGCATGCAGATAAAGTTGCACAGGAGAATTACGAGGCAGCGCTTGCAATGGCGGAAAATTTAAAAGATAAGAAAGTAACTGTTAAGATGAAAGCCGGTGAAGGCGGGAGAACCTTTGGTTCTGTTTCTACAAAAGAGATCTCAGCAGCGGCAAAGGAGCAGCTTGGATTAGAACTCGACAAGAAGAAAATGCAGCTTGCAGAGCCAATCAGAAGCTTTGGCGTTGTGGAAGTTCCGGTAAAACTCCACACCAAAGTAACCGGAAAACTTGCCGTTCATGTAGTAGAATTATAGGGAGGATCTCATGGAGGAGACTCTGATCAAGAGAAGCATGCCAAATAGTCTGGATGCAGAACAGTCTGTCATTGGATCCATGATCATGGACAAAGATGCGATATTGACGGCGATGGAGATGCTGACGAGTGATGATTTTTATCATAAACAGTATGGAATCTTATTTGATGCCATGATAGAACTCTACAGCAAAGGACTTCCAGTCGACCTCATTACCTTACAGAACAAATTAAAAGAAAAAGAGGTGCCGGAGGAAATTTCAAGTCTTTCCTATGTGAAAGAACTTTTGGATGCGGTTCCGACTTCTGCAAATATTAAGTATTACGCAAAAATTGTAAAAGACAATTCCATGCGGCGCAGACTCATCCGATTGAATGAAGAGATTGAGAATGAGTGTTATGCCGGTAAGGAAAGTATTGATACGGTCATGGATATGACGGAGAAGAAAGTATTTGATCTGCTCTCCACAAGAGGTGGCGGCGGGGACTATGTTCCGATCCGTCAGGTAGTTATGAATGCGCTGGAGAAGATTGAAAATGCAGCAAAGACTTCCGGAACGGTAACAGGTATTCCAACCGGATTTATCGATCTGGACTACCGGACTGCCGGTTTGCAGCCTTCCGACCTGATACTGATCGCAGCGCGTCCATCTATGGGAAAAACAGCGTTTGTATTGAACATCGCACAGTATGTGGCATTTCATGAAGATATGTGTACCGCAATTTTTTCTTTGGAGATGTCGAAAGAACAGTTGGTAAACCGTCTGTTCTCTCTGGAATCAAGAGTGGATGCACAGGCTCTGCGTACCGGTAACCTCTCGGACAGCGACTGGGAAAAACTGATCGAGGGAGCAGGAACGATCGGTAATTCCAAGCTGATCATCGATGATACGCCGGGTATCTCCATTGCAGAGATGAGAAGCAAGTGCCGTAAATATAAATTAGAGCATGATTTAAAACTTATCATTATCGACTACTTACAGTTAATGTCCGGTTCCGGCAAGGGGAGCGATTCCCGTCAGCAGGAGATTTCAGATATCTCCCGTTCCTTAAAGGCGCTGGCGCGTGAACTGTCTGTTCCGGTGATCGCATTGTCACAGCTATCACGAGCTGTTGAACAGAGACCGGATCACAGACCGATGCTGTCGGATCTTCGTGAGTCCGGCGCGATCGAGCAGGATGCCGACGTGGTTATGTTTATTTACAGGGACGATTATTACAATCATGATTCGGAGATGAAAGGTATTTCCGAGATCATCATTGCAAAACAGAGAAATGGTCCGATCGGAACCGTCAATCTGGTATGGTTACCTCAGTATACCAAGTTCGCCAATATGGAGAAAAATTAATCAGTACCGTCGGGGTGTTGTGCAGTTTCCGGCAGAAAAACGATTTTGTTTTTCTGTCGGAATTTGTATAACACCCCGATTTTTGTCTGAAAAAGGCGACCGATTTTCCTTGAGGGCTTGTCCTGCGACGCTTATAATAATGGTAAGCTTAAAGGGAGGAAAATATGGAAAAAGTACGGTATATGATTTCAGATGCATCCAGCATGGTAAATGTGGAATCGCATGTATTGCGTTACTGGGAAGATGAATTGGAGTTAAACATTCCGCGAAACGAAATGGGACACCGTTACTATACACAGGAAAATATCAAAGAATTTCAATATATCAAAGAATTAAAAGAGAAGGGCTATCAGCTCAAAGCCATAAAAATGATCGTACATAATGGTGATATGGAGCAGAGACTTCCGGAACTTACCGGAAATGAGGCAGATAAGCCTGGTGGCGTAAAAAATCATCAGGTTTATTTTAAAAACCCGGAGACCTTAGCTTTGGCAGAGGCAAAGCAGAGCATATTGGACAATACGGACCGCATGGCGCAATTCACAGAACTCATGACAGATATTGTGGGCAAGGCGATCGCAGCAAACAATGAAAATTTAAGCAGGACGATCAGCGAAGATGTGGGGGAACAGGTACTCAAGGAGATGAATTATCTGATGCGGGAGCGTGAGGAACTGGAAGAGGAACGTTTCCGGCAGCTGGATGAGGCAATCCGCGGCAATTTAAAAAAGAAAAAAACACCATTATTAAAAAAATGGACAAAGAAAAAACCGTCAGAAGCCTGACGGTTTTTCTTATGTACTTTTGCAAAGCCTGTTGCGGATTATTCTTCGCTGATAGCTCCTGTAGGACAAACTCCTGCACAAGTTCCGCAGCTAACGCAAGAACCTGCATCGATAACGAACTGGCTGTCTCCCTGGCTGATAGCGCCTACTGGACATTCTGGTTCGCAAGTTCCACAGCTAACGCATGAATCAGAAATTACGTATGCCATTGATATTCCCTCCTTATAATTAAATAAAAATCATTATTCTGCGTATTAAGAATACGCATCACATCATAAATGATGTAAGGTTATCGTCGCCAATAACTTTAACACACATTTTAATACAAACAGACACGGTTTACAAGTCCATAACATGAAAAATCGTGTATTTTAATTAGCACAAGCCATTAAAATACACGATAATGAAAGCGTAAATGATAAATATTGCTCAATAACAAAAATTAAAAAGTTGAGAAGTGATACAGCGTCTTGGAACGGAAATCCTCGCCGGGATGAAGCACGATGCTTGGGAAATTTCCGTGATTGATCGCATCAGGGAAATGCTGTGTTTCCAGGCAGACACTGGAGTGCTCTGCGTACGGAACGCCCTCTTTTCCCGGAAGCTTCATTGGCTGGTTTGCGACATAAAGCTGCAGACCCGGCTGGTCCGTAAAGCAGGTCATGCGGATTCCCGTCTCTTTGGACTGGAGAACGGCAGCCTCCCTGAGACCGGTTCCGTTGATGACAAAGTTGTGATCGTAAGTGCCGAATTTTTTCAACTGCTCATAATCGGAGTTGTACATTTTTCCGATTGTGTGCATGGTGCGGAAGTCAAATGGAGTGCCATCTACCGGGATAAACTTTCCGGTTGGAGCCTGGGAGTCATCGAGTTCCGTGATCTCATCTGCATCAATAAATAATTCATGCGACATAATATCGCCATGACCTTCACCGTTTAAGTTAAAATAACCGTGATTTGTCACATTGAACAGTGTATCCGCATCTGTGGATGCCTCGTAAAGAATCGAAAGCTCATTGTCCTCGGACCATCCATAAGTGACTGTCAGTGTCAGATTACCGGGATATCCCTCTTCCCCATCTGCTGAATTCATGGTAAAAATTAATTTGTCATCTTTGATCTTCGATTCCCAGATCTTAGAAGCGTAACCGACGATACCGCCGTGCAGATGATTTGTTCCGTTGTTGATGGCAAGCTGGTATTCCTTGCCATCCAGACAGAAATGACCGTCCTTGATACGATTGGCAACACGGCCGACAACTGCGCCGAGGCTGGCGTTGTCGCGCGCGTAATCTTCCATGGAATCGAAACCGAGGCAGACGTCCGTCATTTTTCCGTCGCGGTCCGGAACCACGATCTTTACGAGACGGCAGCCGAAATTGATGACTTCCACATAAGCGCCGTTTGCGTTCTCCATATGGTATATATAAATATTTTCTCCTGTGTTTAATGTGCCAAAATCTGACTTTGTAATCTTCATAGGAAACTCCTTTCCATTTATATCAGGACAAACCTAACGCAGATAATTATGCCACATTTGCAAAAACATGGCAAGTGAATTGCCCTATTTTCGGAAGAATGCCCATAGCGGGCGAAATGTCAAACTTGCCTAAATCGTGAAATTATGCAATAATGTTCACGAAAGCGAAGCGGTCATGCACGCACTGTAAAGCAGGTCAGGAGACAGTGCATATGACGGCCGCAAAGGCACAACAATTGAGAGGCGAATAATATGCAGACAAAGGTTGTTAAGATAGATTCTGCGAATATAGACGATGCAGCCATGAAAGAGGCGTGTGATCTGATCCGCGCGGGAGAGCTGGTGGCATTTCCGACGGAGACGGTATACGGACTGGGGGCGGATGCGCTGCACCCGGAGGCATCGAAAAAGATTTATGCGGCGAAGGGAAGACCTTCGGACAATCCGCTGATTGTACATATTTCAAAGTTTGAAGATCTGGTATCGATCGCGAGGGAGGTACCGCCGCAGGCGAAGAAGCTTGCGGACGCGTTCTGGCCGGGACCGCTTACCATGATCGTATGGAAAAATGACAGAGTCCCTTATGAGACCACGGGCGGGATGGATACCGTGGCAATCCGTATGCCGAAGCATCCGGTAGCGCTCCGGCTGATCGAGGGGAGCGGATGCCTGATTGCAGCACCAAGCGCTAACACATCCGGCAAGCCGAGCCCTACCGAGGCGTCCCACGTGGCGCTTGATATGGACGGCAGAATACCGATGATTCTGGACGGAGGGCCGGTCGGCATCGGGTCGACGATCGTTGATCTGAGTGAGGAGACGCCGATGATCCTGCGCCCGGGATATATCACACAGGAGATGCTGCAGGAGGTTCTCGGCGAGAAAGTCTGCATGGATCCGGGAATTATTGCGTCGGATTCCACCAGAAAGCCGAAAGCGCCCGGCATGAAGTACAAGCATTATGCGCCCAAGGCGGATCTTGTGCTGGTGGAGGGCGAGACGGACAAGGTCGTTGCCAGAATCAATGAGCTGGTCAGAGAAAAGCAGCAGCTCGGACAGAAAGTCGGAGTGATCGCTACGGATGAGACGTTTTTACGCTATGAGGCGGATCACGTTGTCAGCATCGGCGCCAGGGAAGATGAGGATGCCATTGCCAGACACTTGTACAAGATCCTGCGTGAGTTTGATGACTGGAATGTGGATGCGATCTACTCGGAGAGTTTTGCCACACCGCGCATCGGTCAGGCAATTATGAACCGACTGCTGAAGGCGGCGGGGCATCAGGTGATTCCGGTATAGCTACATCAGGGAGAGGGCAGACATTTCTATGAGACAATATAATCGAATCATATTTGTTGCAGAAAGCGGCACCTGCAGAGCACCTATGGCTGCAGGAATTCTGCAGGAATGCAATTTAAAACATCCGGTGGAAATACTTGCCAGGGGACTGGTGGTTTTATTTCCGGAACCATTGAATCAGAAGGCGGAAGCTGTTATGATAAGCAATGGTATCAATATGGATGGATTCATGTCCACCCAGTTGACGGAGGAGGATTTTTCGGAGGATGCGCTCGTTTTAGTCATGGAACACAGCCAGAGAGAGAAGATTCTGGAAAAGTACGGGCACGCCGATCCGGAGAATGTCTATGTTCTTACGGAACTGGTAGGAGACGAACTTGAGATCATCGATCCCTACGGGGGGACGCTTCAGGCGTACGGGCTCTGTTATGAGACGATGCGCAAGACGATCTTAAAGCTTGTGAACCTATTGAATGAAAGTGAAGATAACGGCACAGATTAGGCTCTGTGTATCAGAAAGGGAAGGTACAAAAAATGTCAAAAGTAGTAGTTATGGATCATCCGCTGATTCAGCACAAGATTGGAATTATCCGCAGGGAGGAGACCGGTTCTAAGGATTTCCGTACACTGGTCAGCGAGATTGCAATGCTGATGTGCTACGAGGCAACCAGAGAGCTGCCGCTCACAGACGTTGAAATTGAAACCCCGATCTGCAAAACAACCGTAAAAGAGCTCGAAGGAAAGAAAATGGCAGTTGTGCCGATCCTCCGTGCCGGTCTTGGTATGGTAGAAGGTATGCTGGCTATGATTCCGGCAGCAAAAATCGGACACATCGGTCTGTACCGTGATCCGGAAACCCTGGCACCGGTTGAGTATTACTGTAAACTTCCGTCAGACATCGCAAGCCGTGAAGTATTTGTAACCGACCCGATGCTGGCAACCGGCGGTTCTGCAACGGCAGCCATCACCATGCTGAAAGAAAAAGGCGCAAAGAAGATCCACTTCATGTGCATCATCGCATCTCCGGAAGGAATCGAGAAAATGCATGAGGTTCACCCGGATGTCGATGTTTTCGTCGGAGCACTGGATGACCATCTGAACGAGCACGGCTACATTGTACCAGGCCTCGGCGATGCCGGAGACCGTATCTTCGGTACGAAATAAGAGCGGAAGCAAAGTACGTTAAGAAAACACAGGGGAAATGGGTATGAGCGATAAACGAGAGGATTATATTTCCTGGGATGAATATTTCATGGCAGTTGCCCAGCTTGCCGGTATGCGCTCGAAGGATCCGCACACCCAGGTGGGAGCCTGCATTGTGAGCGAGGACAACAAGATTCTGTCCATGGGCTACAATGGATTCCCCAAGGGCTGTTCCGACGACGAGTTCCCCTGGGGGAAGGAGCATGAGGCGGACGATCCCTACAACGCGAAGTATTTTTACTCCACCCACAGCGAGCTGAACGCCATTTTAAACTACCGGGGCGGGAGCCTGGAGGGAAGCAAGCTGTACGTGACCCTCTTCCCCTGCAATGAGTGCGCCAAGGCCATCATCCAGGCGGGAATCAAGACCCTCATCTACGGGGAGGACAAATACGCGGACACCCCGGCGGTGCGGGCATCCAAGCGGATGCTCAACGCGGCGGGAGTGCGCTACTATCAGTATCAGCCCACGGGCAGAAAGATTATGCTGGAAGTGTAGAGATGAGAGTTTTGCTTGCGGCGAT
>ENA-OPSW01000968-OPSW01000968.1-human-gut-metagenome-genome-assembly--contig:-NODE-968-length-19647-cov-3.890517_pt1 | contig 19647 bp, 20 predicted proteins | sample MGYA00241463_ERZ501918 | MGnify/ENA primary metagenome ERZ501918 (study PRJEB25962, sample SAMEA2042443) | human gut metagenome | biome: human gut; feature: human-associated habitat; material: faeces... | reverse complement strand
ATTGAACATTATCTATTTGCATATTTTTATCTACATTTTTCTTTTTAAAAATATTGTCAGGATTATATTTTTCCCTTAATTCTCTTTCTTGTTTTAATTTTTCTTCTTGCTCTTCCTTTAAAAGTTTTATTTTTTCATTACATAAGTAACTTTATAATTCTTTACTAATATAGTATATAATAAAAGATATATTTTTTCAATATATTAATAAAATTTTGTGTTTTCGGCATTGTATTAATACAGTGGCAACATTCTGTGCATTATAAATTATGCAATTAGATGTTCTAACAATATTTTTGTTCCTAATAAAATTAAAATACATCCTCCTACTAATTCTGCTTTTCTTTCATATGTATCTCCAAATTGGCTTCCTATTTTTGTTCCTATTACTGATAAACAAAATGTGATAATTCCAATTAGGCTCACTGCTAAAATTACATTTACATTTAAGAATGCAAATGTAATTCCAACTGCTAATGCGTCTATACTTGTTGCAACAGCTAAAACAAACATTGTTTTAAAGCTTACATCATCATTGCAATTTTCACTTTCTGTTGCAAATGAATCTTTTATCATCTTTCCACCAATAATTCCAAGTAGTATGAATGCAATCCAATGGTCAATATTTGTTATCAAGCTCTCAAATGCAGAACCCAAATAATATCCAATTACTGGCATCAATGCCTGAAAACCTCCAAAATATAGTCCTATTGTAATTGCTTTTTTCCAGTTCATTTTTTTCATTGAAATTCCTTTGCAAACTGATACTGCAAAAGCATCCATTCCTAATCCAATGCTTAATAATACTAATTCAAGTACTCCCATTTTCACACCCTCTTATTTAGTTTCATCCTAAAAATTATTATATTATTTTTTCTCAATCTTGATGAGATATTTTGAAAACTTTATTTTCTCTTTTATTTTATATAAGCCATGACGTTTTTATGAATTATTTTACTCAATTACCAACAATATTTTATCTGACATTTTCGTTTTTTAAAATCCAATTCATAAACATTCTCATTTATATATTTACAAATCATTTATAACTAAGTTAACTCTTTATATATATTAGCTAAAAGCAGATAATTCAAAAATTATCTGCTTTGCTTTATTATGATATAGATGCATTATAGATTTTAACTATAACATCATTTAATTTTGTATCAAATTCTTCTTGAGTTTGATTTGCATTTAAGTCTTGTAATAATGCTCTTGAGAAGCTTGCTATCATTCTATTATTTTTTGTTAATAATTCTACAGCTTTGTCAATATCATATCCACCAGATAAAGCAACTATTCTTACAACACATTCATAATCATATAATTCTAAATAATGATTTGCAACTGTTGGAATTGTGAATTTGAACATTATTTTATCTTCCTTGTTCCAGTTGTCTAATTGTTTTTTGATTTCATCTTTTAAGATTTCTTCACATTTTTCTTTTTCTGGTGCATTTATATCAACTTCTGGTTCAATAATTGGCACTAAACCTGCATCACATATTGTTTTTGCAAATTCAAATTGTTGTGCAACTATTGCTTTTATTCCTTCAGCATTTGGTTCATATATTACTGATCTCATTTTTGTTCCAAATACATGTTTTTCGTTTGCTTCTTTTAATTCTGTTTCTAATTCTGGTATTGGTTTCATTAATTTAACACCATCTTTTTCATCTTGAAGTCCTTTATCAACTTTTAAGAATGATACTATGTGTTTTTGATTCCATAAATAATCTGCTGTAAATTCATCATTTACTTTTGATAACATTGTTTTTTCGAATAATATTGCTCCTAATATATGTTCACTTGTAAATGATTTACTTGTGAATACTCTTTTTCTCATTTCATGTATTAGATTAAACATTTCTTCTTCTGTGTTATATTCGCTTTCTGGTATTCCATATGCTTTTAATGTTTTGCTACTGCTTCCTCCACTTTGATCTAAGGCTGCTATAAAGCCTTGTCCATTTTTAATGATTTCATACTTTTCGTTATCCATCTTTATTAACCACCTTTCAATTATAATTCATCTACATTATAATAATATAATTTTAATAAGTCAATAAAATTATTCACATTTTTCGCACTATTTATAACCACATATTTATCTAAAAATACCATTTATTCAAAAATTAGTGCAAAAATACTAAGTTTGTGTTATTCTAATATCAAGAAAATATGAAAGGAAGATAAAAAATGAACATAGAAGTAAAAATTGATAAAAATTATGAAAATCCACAAATTTTAATATTAACAAATCAAATGACTTCAGAATTATCTGTTATAATTGACAAAATATCAAACATAACCCAAGAAACTTTACAAACTTATAAAGACCAAAAGTTATACATTTTAGGTCAAAACGAAATTGAATCAATATATTCTGAAAACGGAAAAGTTTACGTTAGGTGTTCAAACGAAATATATTCAACTAAAAATAGACTTTATGAAATAGAAAATTTATTAGACCACAATTCATTTATACGAATATCTAATTCAGAAATAATTAACTTTGATAAAGTTAAAGATATTGATTTTAAAATTGTTGGTACATTAATATTTAACTTTAAAAGTGGTAACAAATCTTATTCATCAAGAAGATATATACCAAAGATAAAAAAATTTTTAGGAATGTAGTAAAAGGAGTTGATTTATTATGAAAAAAATTTTATTGAAATCATTATCAGGCTTTACATTAGGTGTAACATTACTTATTATGGCATATGTTAGTGTATACTTTATATCAGGAGAAAATACATTTATTGCAGAAATACAGCAATTGCAAAATATAAAAATTTTAATTACTCAAGTTATAGTTTCAGGAATTGCTTACTACTTACTTGCTATACTATTAAATTGTTATAAAAAATTTAATGAAAAATATGCTACAAGCAATCCTTACAAATTTGTTTTTATAACAATTTTAACATTTATACTTCTTATTTTAGTAATGTTATGTATATTAGGAAATACTAATATATATAGTAAAAATATTGAAATGTTAAATATAATTATTGTAATTTGTATCTATGCCCTTGCAGGATTGATTTTCTGTATAAGAAATTCAATTGATAAAAACTTAGTAAATAAATTTAATCAAAAGTTACAAGAAAGAAATAAGTAAAATAAAGCACACAACATAAAACATAATATGTTGTGTGTTTTATTTTACTAATTATCCATTCGTTTTAATCTAAGTGCATTAAGAATAACCGTTAAACTGCTAATTGTCATAGCAAAAGCAGCCATCATTGGATTCATAACAATTCCTAATGGTTCTAGAACTCCACAGGCAATTGGAATCATACAAATATTGTAGAAAAATGCCCAGAATAAATTTTGTTTAATATTTGTAATTGTCTTCTGACTTATAGATAATAAATCTTCAATTTTTTCTAAGTTGTCATTCATTAGCACAACATTACTACTATCCATTGCAATATCTGTACCACTTGAAACTGACACTCCAATATCAGCAGTAACAAGGCTTACACTATCATTAATGCCATCTCCACACATCATAACAAGCCCTTTTTGTTTTAATTTTTTGATTTCTTCTGCTTTTTGTTTTGGTAATACATTTGCAATTACTTTATCTACTCCTATTTGTTTTGCAATTGCATTTGCTGTTTTTTCATTATCTCCTGTTAGCATTACAACTTCAATATTTCTTTTCTGTAGCTTTTTAACTATATCTATACTTTCGTCTTTTAATACATCTTTTACACCAATTAGTGTAATTAAATTTTGATTTTCTGCAATAAATAAGATACTATTTCCTTCTGAGACCAATTCTAATTCATTTTGCTCTTGTAAAATTGTAATATTGTTTTCTAACATTAATTTTTTATTTCCTATTAGATATCTTTTTTCTTTTATTGTTGCACTAACACCATATCCCGGAATAGCTTTAAAATCAGCAATTTCTTCTAGTTCTATTTTTAAACTCTTAGCTTCATTTACAATTGCTCTTGCAATTGGGTGTTCAGATTTATTTTCTATACTTGCTACTAATTTTATAATTTCATTTTCAGGCAAACTACTGTAATTATATATTTTAGAAATTGTTAATTCTCCTTTTGTTAAAGTTCCAGTTTTGTCAAAGCAAATTGCTTTGACTTTGTGTGCATTTTCTAATGCTTCACTTGTTTTTACTAATATTCCTTTTTTACTTGCATTTCCTGATGCTATTACTATTGCTAGTGGAGTTGCTAACCCTAGACTACAAGGACAGGCTACTACTAGAATTGTTACAAGTATATTTATTGCAATTGCAACATTTTTAGTAATTAAAAACCATATTATAAATGCAATCATTGCTATTGCTATTATTGTTGGTACAAAATATCCACTTATTGTATCTGCAACTTTTGCTATTGGTGCTTTTGTATTTGTTGCTTCTACTACTAATCTGACAATTTCAGATACAGTTGATTCTTTACCTATTTTTTCTGCTTTATATTTTATTGTGCCTTCATAATTTATACTTCCTGCAATTACTTTTGAGCCTTCTTCTCTTTTTACAGGAACACTTTCACCTGTTATAAATGATTCATTAATATGTGTTGTTCCTTCTACCACTTCACCATCTACTGCAATTTTCTCTCCTGGCTTGCAAATAACAATATCTCCTTTTTGTATTTCATCAAGTGTTACTGTTTCTTCTTTTCCGTTTCTTATTATAGTTGCATGATTTGGTGTTATGCTCATTAATTGCTGTAATGCCTCTTTTGTTTTGTCTTTATTTTTACTTTCAACATATTTTCCTATCTTTATAAAAAAGATTACTATTGCTGCTGATTCATAATATAAGCTTTCTACATACATTACATTCCCATTGCAAATTCTTATTGTTCCATATATACTATATATAAAACTTGCCAAAACCCCTATCATTACTAAAGTATCCATATTAGGTGTTTTATGAATAAGGTTTTTATATCCATTTTTTAAAATATCTCTTCCCATCCATAATACTATTATTGTTAATACCAATAATGAAATTGCATAATTTATAGGATGTGTCATCATATTTAAAAATGGTATCACTGGAAGTCCTACCATATGTGACATTGATATATATAATATTAATATTGAAATTATTGAAATTCCTATTAGTCTGTATTTCTCATTTGATTTTTTCTTTTCTTCTTTTTCTAAATTGTCTATTCCTAAACTTGTAAATCCTGCTTTATCTACAAATTTTTCCACTTGTTCTAAAGTTAATTTTGAATCATCATATTTAATACTTGCATTATTCATAATTAAATTGACTGACGCAGTTTCTATTCCATCTTGCTTATTTAAGAACTTTTCTAGTCCTGATGAACAAGCACTACATGTCATTCCATCAATTTTTAATAATACTTTTTTCATACTTATTCTCCTTTGAATCCGGTATCCTGAATAATTTGTTTTATTTGTTCGATGTCTGTTTGACTTTCATTATATGTGATTATTGCTTGTTTTTTTTCAAAACTAACTGTAGCACTTTCTACACCATCTGTATTGTTTAATACCTTTTCTAATCTGCTTGAACATCCTGTACAATGCATTCCTTCAATTTTTAATTTAATTTCTTTCATTTAGAATTCCTCCTTGTTACTTTAAAGCTGATTTAAGATGCTTTCAAAAGCTCTCTTTCTTGGACCATAACTGTCCTTTTCTTCAGGACTCAGTTCGGAAAGTGTCTTGTTCAAACCAGTTGGTCTGAAATACTGGTCAAATCCGAATACTCTCTCCCCTGTGCAAGGACACATGTCACCCAGCAAGTATTCTGTTGCAAATACCTCTTTTTCAGAGTCAATAAATGCCATTGCAGAAACCCACTTTGCCTGTGTTGAAGGATTGCCACTTTCTGACATAAGTTCTAGAAGAACAGGATAAAGTTCATCTGGCTTATCAGTATTGGCTTTCGCACCAGGACGTAATTTCTCGATGCAGCGCTTAGTGTAAACACCTGGGTAACCATTTAATGCATCAATTTCGATTCCGGAATCTTCTGCCAGAACAGGCATATTGAGCTTCTCTGCCCAATATTTTGCTTTAATCGTGGCATTTTCCTTAAATGTAGTGCCATTTTCCTCTGCCTGAGGTACATCAGCTGCTTCTGGAATGTCTTTTAAGCAAACAAACTTAATACCTTCTGGTGTCATACGCTGAATTTCAGCGGCTTTTTTAGAGTTCCAACTTGCAAAAACAATTTTTCTCATTGTTTTTTCCTCCTTAATGTTATTCATTTTTAGATAGATATGCTAAAATCCAATAATTTTATTATAAGTATCAATTGCAAAATTATCAGTCATTCCAGAAATATAGTAGATAATAGCTTTTGAAAAAGATTTCTCATCATCCATATTTACAATAATATCATTTTGATTATCATTCTTTCTTTGTTGATTCCAGTAATTTTCAAGCCATTCTTGAAAATTTCCTACAACTTCTGGATACATCTTTTTTAGTTTTCGCATTTTATATGCTGTATTCTTTCCATCATATGTACTTTTTAATGTAAAATATATTTCATTTAGTACAATACTAAAATATCTTATTGCTGGTTTTATCTTTCTTGCAGTATATATATGCTTATAATTAAAATCTTTTATTTCTTTTAACAAATTAAATGTTTCATCTGAAAAACATAAACCTTTTTCTGGTGTTGAATTTTCACATAAATCCCATATTAAATGGTTTATTATTACTGTATTATTTATCACTTCTTTAGATTGTAATATTTTATATAAATCCTTTAGCTTTTCATCTAATATTCCCAATGATATAGCATCTTCTATATCTCTACCGAGATATGATATTTTATCTGAAATCTTTACTACACAGCCTTCCCAAGTATATGGAGAATATTGATTAGGTACTTTATAGTTATTTAAATTTATATTTTCTTCTCTTGGCTTTAAGCAATTTTCATCAATTTCTCCACAGTGAGAAATTATCCCATCTCTTACTGCATAAGTAAGATTTAAATTTTGCTTGTTTTTATTTATGTCTTCTAATAATTCAATTTTGTCTACAAATTCCATACCATTTCTTTCATGCCAAAATTTTTCGCCAATATCCCTTTCAGAAATCTGTGATAAAATTCTTTCTCCCTCATGTCCAAATGGACTATGACCTATATCATGTCCTGTTGCTATTGCCTTAGTCAATTCTGTATTTAATCCTAAATATTTAGCAATTGTATAGCTTACTGATTCCACATGCATTACATGTTCAATCCTTGTACATATATGGTCATTCTCTGGTGAGAAAAATACTTGAGTTTTATGTTTCATTCTTCTATATGCATTGCAATGTAAAATTCTATTATAATCTCTTTCAAACTCCGAACGTATATCATTTTTTCTTTTGTATATTTCTTTCTCTCTCTTTATTGAATTCTGCCATTTCGGATTATTCTCATTTGTTGCGTATTTTTCAAATTCATTTTTCATCTTTTGTTTCCTTCCTATTGAAATAGTGTTTTTATCTTTTTAATTAAATAATGGCTTCCTCCTAAATCTCTTCCGTTTTCAACCATACTTACAACTAATAATTGATTATTATTTTCATCTGTTGTAAAGCAATCAAACCATCCAAGTACATCTGCTTGAGCGTCTTTTGAAGCTTTCAATTCTGCTGTTCCAGTTTTACCTGCTATTGTTCTTCCAGAAACTTTCATATCATTTGCTGTTCCTTCTGGATTTTCTACAACTTGAATCAAATCATCTTTTATTGTATTTGCCGCTTCTTTGCTAAATGCATTTTCTACAAGATATTCAACAGTATTAATATTTTTTGCTTCTAAATACGGTTTTACCATATTTCCATCATTTGCAAAAGCAGAATAAATTGAAGCCATATGTATAGGATTTACCAAAATTTCTCCTTGTCCATATCCACTATCTGCTAATACCTTTTCATTTGATATATCTCCGCTATTTGCGTATTGAGATTTTGATGTTGTTAATCCAATGTCTATATTTTCATTAAATTTAATTTTATTTAATCCTTCTGTAAAATTCTTTTTTCCTATTTGTAACGCTGCTTGCGCAAAATATATGTTGTCTGAATGTATTAAAGCATTTTTTAAATTTTTAGGTCCACTATATGCTGTAAGTGTTGTTATGTCATACTCTCCCCAACCATCTTTCTTCCAGCTCAAACCATTATATTGAAATGTGTCTTCTGCACTCAATGACCCTGTAGTTAACCCTATTGCACCTGTCACTGGCTTAAACGTTGAACCTGGACAATAACTTTGTAAATATCTTGCAAGCATTGGATTTCCTTGATTATTTTTTATATTATTCCATTCATCTGTGCCCATTCCTAATGCAAAACTATTTGGATTATATGACGGAGTGCTTACTAGCGCCAAAAGTTCACCTGTTTTAGGTTGCATAACTACAAAAAATCCCTCATTTTCTTTTAATTCATTATATAATTTTGTTTGAATTTTAGAATCTATAGTTAATTTTATTGTTTCTCCGTTTTGTACATCAATTCTAGCAATATCTTTTTTTCGAGTTCCATCTTCTCCTTCTATGTATATCTCAACTCCGTCTTTTCCTTTTAACCTTTCTTCATATTGCTTTTCTAGTCCTGCTTTTCCTATCACGCTAGTTGCTGTATATCCTTTTCCTCTATTTGCCTCTAATTCTTCTGCTGTTATTGTTTGTACATATCCAACTAATTGTGCTGCTGTTTCTCCTAATGGATATGTTCTACCTTTTGCAGTTGTAATTTTAACTCCTGGTATTTGAAGCAATTGATTCTTTAAATCTGTCGCATCCATAGCTATCTTTTTTAATGGAACAAATGTATCATCTTTAACCCATGAAGCTGATAGACTTTTACTTATAGAGTTTGCTGTTGTTCCTAATAAATTTGCTATTTTTTCTATATCAGCTTCTTTATTATCACTAAGTTTTCCTGGTACAATTCCCACAGATGATACTGAACCTTGACCAGCTAATACTTGGCTATTTTTATCAATTATTGACCCTCTTTCTGCAGATATAGTTTTTATTCTTACTTTATCATTATTACCTAAAGTCGGAAATATCAAGCTAGAACTCCAATTCACAAGATAGCCTTTTTCTTTGTTTTTTGTTAACCTAACTGTATTATCAAATTCAATTTTTCCTGCATCTGTATTCATTGATTGATTATATGAAATTTTGCTTGTTGTTGAATTTTCTTCTTCTACTGATGAAATTTTAATTTGCATATCAGTCATATCTATTCCGTCATAAATATTTTTGTTTCTTGAAATGAAATCGTCTTGAGAAATCTTTGCTTTTGAGTCTTCTGTTAACATATTGTACATTTCTTCATATTTCTGCTCATTTATACATGCTATATATTTTTGCCATATGTCTTCTGGTTTGTTCTTATTTTTACTTAACACAAATGTTGCAATTGTTCCTAATATTGTTGCAATAATTATAATTGCTACTATTATCCATATTGTTGTTTTTTTATTCATTTTACACCCTCCTTATTGTATTTATGAGCTAATTATATATTACTGTGATTTTCATGTCAATATATATTTTATTTCTTGGCTATATATCTTTTAATTTAATCTTATCTTCTGAATGTAATTTTCCTGCTCTTGTTATACTATTATAACCATATTTTTGTTTTAAATCATCCACAACTTTATCAAGTTTTTCTCTCTTTTCATTATCATTATAATCAAATAGAGAAATTTGTGACTTTTCTTTTTCTTCAAGATTATCTACCCTCATTCCTATTAATCTTATTGGTGTACCTTGTTTATACATTTCTTTAAATAGTTCTTTTGCTAAAGCATAGATTTCTCTTGTGCTTGCTGTTGGAAAAGACAATTTTCTTTGATGTGTTTTATCTTCAAAATCCTTTGTTCTTAGTTGTACATTCACAACATTTGCAAGCATATCATATTTTCTTAATCTATAAGTTACTTGTTCTGTTAGAGTTAATAACACCTCTTCTAGCATAGAACTTTCATTAAAGTCCACTGGTAATGTTGTTGAATTTCCAATTCCTTTTGGTTTTTCAAATTGATAATGTACTTCCGCATTATCTATTCCGTTCGCATATTCCCACATCATTGTTCCGTGTTTTCCAAATTTTTTAGTTAATAATTGCTTATCTGTATGTGCTAATTGTCCTATTGTCTTTATTCCCATGTTATATAATTTAGGAATTGTTTTCCTTCCTAGCATTAGTAAATCTGATATTGGTAATTTCCACATTTTTGTTGGAATTTCTTCTTCAAACAATGTATGTACTCTATCTGGTTTGGTAAAATCTGATGCCATTTTAGCTAATAATTTATTATGTGCAACTCCAACATTTACTGTGAATCCTAATTCTTCTTTTACTCTTTTGTTTATTTCATATGCTTTTTCTAATAAACTTTTTTCCATTAAACATTTTGTCATGTCTAAAAAACATTCGTCTATGCTAAATCTTTCTATTTTATCTGTGTACTGTAAGAGTAATTGATATAATTGATTTGAGTATTGCCTATACATCTTATAATTTCCTGGATATACTTGCAATTGAGGGCATTTCATTCTTGCTTGATATAGAGTTTCTCCTGTTGAAATTCCAAAAATTTTAGCTTTAGGACTTTTAGCTAATACTATTCCTGACCTTCTATTTTCATCTCCACCTATTACCGACGGAATTTCTCTTATATCTGTTTTACTTCCTTGTTTTAACATTTCCACTGCTGTCCAACTCAAAAACGCATTATTTACATCAACATGCAATATTTGTCTTTCCATAATATCACCAAGGCCATTATAAAACAATTGTTTGTATATGTCAATAGAAAAACTTAATACGCAGAAAAAAAGATCTGAGCTAACACAATTAACTCAAATCTCTTTTTTGCGGAACTTTTTACGGCTCCTTTATTTTGCATAATCTACAATTCTAGTTTCTCTAATAATATTTACCTTTATTTGACCTGGATAATCCATTTCGTCTTCAATTCTCTTTGAAACATCTCTTGCAAGTAATGTCATTTGGTCATCTGAAATTTTTTCTGGTTTTACTATTATTCTAACTTCACGACCTGCTTGAATTGCAAATGATTTTTCAACTCCATCAAATGAATCTGCAATTGATTCTAGATTTTCTAGTCTCTTTATGTAAGCTTCTAGTGTTTCTCTTCTTGCTCCTGGTCTTGATGCAGATATTGCATCAGCAGCTTGTACTAATACAGCTTCTAATGTTTGTGGCTCTACATCTCCATGATGTGCTTCTACTGCATTTATTACTAATGGATTTTCTTTAAATTTCTTTAATATGTCAACACCTATTTGTACATGTGTTCCTTCCATATCATGGTCTAAAGCTTTTCCAATGTCATGTAGCAATCCTGCTCTACGTGCAAGTTTTGCATCTAATCCAAGTTCTTCTGCCATTATTCTTGCTAAATTTGAAACTTCTATTGAATGGTTTAATACATTTTGTCCATAACTTGTTCTGTATTTTAGTTTTCCTATTAATTTAATAAGTTCTGGATTTAAACCTATTACTCCTGTTTCTAATGTGGCTCTTTCTCCTTCTGATTTGATAGTTTCCATTAATTCTTCTTTGGCTTTTTCTACCATTTCTTCTATTTTTGCTGGATGTATTCTTCCATCATCTATTAATTTTTCAAGAGCTATTCTAGCAACTTCTCTTCTTAATGGATCAAAACCTGATAGTATTACTGCTTCTGGTGTATCATCTATTATTAAATCAATTCCTGTAAGTGTTTCTAGTGCTCTTATGTTTCTACCTTCTCTACCAATAATTCTTCCTTTTATGTCATCTGATGGAAGTGGAACTATTGATACTGTAGTTTCAGCAGAATGGTCTGCTGCACATTTTTGAATTGCATAACTTATTGTTTCTTTTGCATTCTTTTTAGCTTCTTCCTTAGCCTTTTGCTCTAAGTCCCTAATAAGAGCTGCTTTCTCAGCTGTAATTTCTTGTTCAACTGAATTTAATAATTGCTTTTTGGCTTCTTCCTTTGTTAAGCCTGCAACTTTTTGAAGTACTTCAGCTTGTTCTGCTTTAATATCCTCAATTTCTTTTTCCTTGTTTTTTAGTTCACGTTCTTCTCTTTCTAATTCTCTTTCCTTTTTCTCGAAATTTTCTGAACGTTTTTCTAAATTTTCTTCTTTTTGAATAATTCTACTTTCTTGTTTTTGAACTTCGCCTCTTCTTTCTTTAATCTCTTGATCTAATTCGTTTCTAGCATTCATAATTTCTTCTTTTGCTTTGATAATTTCTTCTTTTCTCAAATTTTCTGCTTCTATTTTTGCTAGTTCTACTAATCTTTTGGCTTCTTGCTCTGCACCTTCTATTTTAGATTCAGCAATCTTTTTTCTTATTACCATTCCAACTGGTATTCCTATTGCTAATGAGATTAAGATAGCGGCTACTATGATTAAAGTATTCATAATCATACACCTCTTTCTTATTTAATTTTCAATGTTCGAATAAATATATCTTTTTTCTATTTTTATTTTTTATATATTTTTTCAACCTATTATATTTTATAATTATTATTGTCAACTGTCAAGTGCTTTTAATTAAATTTCTATGGAACCATCAAATTTTTCTTGCTCATGTAAGCTAAATTGTGTAAACATTTTCTTTACATCTTCTAGTTGTTGTATTTGAGCTTTGTCTGCATTTCTTTCTTCCATCAATCTTCTTATCTCATTATATTCTTTCATATTGTTTGCTTGCTGTTCTTTTAGATACATAACATTTGATTCATATTGTAATTTTTTAAAAACTTCAATCTTATTTTTTCCATCTACTAATTGTGGGATAAATTTTTCTTCTGCTGTTCCTCTTCTATAAATATGTAATTTAGCTAAGTCTATACCTTGCATTATTTTTGACATTGCATCATATGAATCATTATGCCTTGCTAAACTCGTTAACTTTGCTTCACCCTTCATTTTTGGATTTCTTATATCTTCCTCATATCTTTTATGTATGGAAAAAGCACTTGGTAAATTTCCTACTGCTAGTCCAAAATAGTTGATGTCATATAGATAATCTTGGAGCATTTTCTGATTTACTCCTATCATTCCTTGTGATGTTGACGGTGCACATTCTAGGAGAATATCATAACCATTTTCCATAGCATACATATTTATATCATTTGCATGGTCATATGAATCTATTCCTGTTAATGCTCCAAAATGTGTTGGATCTTCTTCAAATAATTTATTTGCATCTGCTCTAAATCTCTTAAAGTGATCTGAATTTATTATTACTGATTCTGGATTTTTTCTTAATACTAATTCTCTTAACCTTGATTTTCCTGCACCTGTTTGTGCTAATAAAATATTTGCTTTTGGGTTTAACGATTTTTCCTTTCCCGAAAATACAAATCTTACGATTTTTAAAAATGTTATAAAATAATCTTTATCAGATAATCTATTGTTTAACATTCTTTGCCCTAGTTCATAATTAATACTACTAGATATTTCTGGTTCAGCTCTTCTTGAAGTATATTCAAATAATTTTTGAGGTGTTTCTGGTAAATCATCTAAAAAATCTTGATTTAATTCTAATAAAGCTTGTTCTAGGGCACTTTCATCTAATTTTCTTCTAATATCATTTTTTTGCATTATATTGTCCCTTTCTTTCTCTCATCAAGTATTTTTTTTATAATTCTTCCATTATTCATATATATTTCGTGTTGCATTTTTTCTAAAACTTCAAGTTTTGCTTTATATATGCTATTTTTTTTTGAATCTTTACAAACAGCATATTTATTTGTTACATTTGCTATTTCATTTACTACTATATCTAAAGCTATTTCAACATCCTCTTCCATATTTTCCTCCATTATACTATTTCAAAAGTTTCTAAATCATATGGTGCAAACACATTCCCTTTATAATATTTTTTAGCATCTTCAATAAATATTTGTTTTCTGTGTTCCAAATCATTATCAGTAGAATGTGATAAAATTATATTTTTTATATTTAATCTTTCTGCCATCTCTGCAACAAACTTTACTGTACTATGATGATGTCTTTCTATTGGATTGTATTCTTCTGCTTCTTTTCCTGCCATATAAGCATCTGAGAATATCCATTCACAATCTTTTATATACTTTTCTGTTTTTTCATTACATACTTCATCTCCTAAGAAAATAAATTGTTTGTTAGGAGAATAATTCATAATAAAGCCAAATTGTTTTACTTTAAATGCATTTAAATCAATAAATGTAACATCATTATCTAAAATTTTTGCTTTATCACCATTCTCTACAATATTCAATTTTATCATTGTTCCTACATATTTTAAAAGTCCCGCTGGTATTAGTGTTTCTGACATTATTTTTATTGCATTAATAACTAAATCATTTCCATATATGTTTAGTGGTATTTCATATCCTCTATTATAATACCTCACATATTCACGCACTATCCATATAACACCTAGTATATGATCTATATGTGTATGTGATATAAATATATTTTTTATTTTTTTCATTTCTATATTTGCAGCTTTTAGATTGTTTATTATTCCATTTCCTCCACCTGTATCTACTAAAAAATATTCATCATTTTTTTCTAATGCAAAACATGTATTATAACATTTTGTTACAGATCCATGTCCTGTTCCCAACACAACTATTTTCATTATTTTCAATCACCCTTTTTGTATAATATTCATTGTAGTAAATATTATCATATTCTGTTGAAATAAGCAATATTTTATTGTATATTTTTCAGTGAAATCATCTTATCATCAAACTTGCTAATCATTTTTGCACAATTAACTAATTCTTTTGAAGTCTTTTTATTAACTTCTTGTTCAGTTTTGTATTTTACCTTATGCTCAAAACTTGCCCAGAAATCCATTGCAAGAGTCCTTATCTGTATTTCACATTTTACATATATAGTTTTCTGAGATAATTTTACAGGTACCTCTACAATCATGTGATAGCTTGAATATCCACTTGGTTTTGGATTTGTAACATAATCTTTTTCATTTAATATATGTATATCTGGTATTTGTTTTACCAAATCTTTAATAAAAAATATATCATCTTTTAATGTACATACAATTCGCATTCCTGCAATATCATTAATCTTTTCAATCAAATTATAGTATGTCTTTTTATATTTTTTCTTTTCCATTTTCTTTACTATACTTTTTGGCTCTTTTATTCTTGTATCTATGTGATCTATTAAATCATAATTATACATTATTTTGAATTCTTCTTTAATTATATTCATTTGTAGTTCCAACTGTTTTAATGCTGATTGATAAAAAAACATGAGTTTATCAAATGGTTCATCTTTAACATCCAATTTTTCCTCTTTATTTTCTAAAAAATTTTCTATTATTGTCAATTCATTTTCACCCATACTCCAAACTCCTTCCATATTTTGCTTGGTAATTTTATACCGTTAGTTTATATGTATTTTGTTATGAAAGTATTCCTGATTTGTGTTTTTTGTGTGAAATGTTGAATTTTAATTTTTTTATTGATATAATTCTTTTAAACAAATAACAAGGAGGAATTAATATGTCTACACCACATAATGAAGCAAATTTAGGGGATATTGCAAAAACAGTTATAATGCCAGGTGACCCACTTAGAGCCAAATATATTGCAGAGAATTTCATGACTGATATAAAATTGGTAAATTCAGTTAGAGGAATTTATGCTTACACAGGAAAATATAAAGGAAAAGAATACTATATGGTTCCCAACCCAGAGGCTAGTATAAATATTAGGGATTTATATGATATGTTCAGTAAAATGGACTCAATATTGGTGGATTTATTAAATATAGGAAGAATATGTATAGATTCAGAAGATGATCAAACTAAGTTTACTTGTGCATATTTCTTTGTAGAGCAATATGGTTTACTAGGTTTTATGGTTGAAGCACCAATTAATGCAGATTTTCTATTAAATGAAGAGGTAACATTAAAAGAAAATAATTTTATTAATAAAAATTGTGTAATGAGAACAAAAGAATATTTTGATTTGTTTTTCCCATTCACAAAAGATAATGAAATGAATTATACAGTAACAAATGGTAAAGTGAAGCTAGAAACAAATTCTGATTTGCAAAAAATGCTAAATCGTACATCTCTTAACAATCAATTAATTTATTCTAGTTTCTATTGTGAAAAAATAGATTGGATAATTGAATATGCAAAAAAAATGTATAAAACATTCAAAAAATATGTAGATTTAGCAAATAATAGTATAAATGATTATGATGAATATAGAGCAAGAGAAACTATAAATGATTATTACTTTTCTGGAATACCATATAAAATAAACATGTATGGAAATACACCAGAAATCTCTTGGCAACCTAATTGTTTAAAACAAGCAATAGATATGGCTTTTGGATTTATGCTTTGCAGTGAAAAAAATCCTTTAAAAATATGCAAACATTGTGGTAAAGTATTTTATGCCAAAAACCCTAAAGCTGAATATGATAGTAGTCAATGTAGAAACCAAGCAAATGTATATAAGAGTAGAAACAAAAATAAAACAGATTAAAAATAATTATTGAAATTATAGAAAAAGCATTGTTTTTAAAATAAAATTAAAGTATAATAAATCCATCCTTTTCATAGAGGAAATCTTTGTGGAAGGAGGTGAACATTTTGAGTTCATTCGATTTAATTTGGCGATTAATTGTTTTATTATTACTTAGTAATAGTAAAGATGATGAAAACCAAAATTCTCAAGATTAGTACAAACTAATCAAAGGCAGTCTGGTCAACTGCCTTTATTTTTTGCCAAAAAAATGAGATATGCGGTCAACATATCTCTGTGAACATTTAAGTTCTTCGATTTATTCTCTTGCTTAAGCTAAATATAGTATACTATATTTTTTATTATATGTCAAATGTTTTTTTAAAATTCATTTTAAACTCAATTTTAGAATTTTTTTCTTATATCTTTTAGTAAATCATTAACATCTATTCCTAAAACATAGGCAATGCCAAATAATTCATAGTCTTTGACCGTTCTTTTATTATTTTCAATATCATATAAACTTTGCTTATGAATACTAATTCCCATTAATTCTAATTTTGCAGAAAGTTTTTCATAAGAAAAATCTTTTTTTATTCTATATTCTTTTAGTAATCTTCCTATAACATTCAGATTTCCATCAAATTTTGCAATCAATGACATAATTTTCCTACTTTCGTTATTTTATGTATTGATTTTATAATTTTTTTATGTTATATTTATAAGTGTTAACACTTTAATATGCTTATATACTTAAAATTTTAATATTATAGCAGAATAAGTAAAAAGAGGGGGATTTAAATGGTAAAATGTCCAAACTGTGGTGCTCCAATGCAAGGAAATTCATGTTCATATTGTCATTATACAGCACCAATAGAGAAAAATAATGTTTCTGAAAATATAGTTATAAATAATGTGTATTCTCAACCACAAGAAGCAAATGTAAAATATTCACAAAATATATCACCCAAAAATAAAATAGTTGCATTATTGTTGTGTATTTTTTTGGGATTTTTTGGTGCTCATAAATTTTATGTAGGAAAAATAGGTATGGGAATATTATATTTGTTTACTTATGGATTATTTGGTTTTGGATGGATAATTGATATTATTTTAATTTTATGTGGTTCATTTAAAGACTCAAATAATTTACCATTAAAATAATAGGAGGTATCTTATGGGATGGATTAAAGATCAATTTTTAGATGTAATTGAATATATTGATGAATCAGATAAAATATTAGTTCATAAACATAACGATAGACCAAGAAATGAAATAAAGCAAGGTGCAAAAGCAATAATAAGAGAGGGTCAATGTGGTGTTTTTATCAAAGGTGGACAAATTGCAGATATATGGAAACCTGGTACATACAAATTAAATTCAGAAAATCTACCTGTATTATCATCTATTATGGCTTTTCCTTATTTATTTAATTCACCAATAAAAAGTGATTTTTATTTTGTTAGTACAAAACAGTCAACTGATAATAAATGGGCAACAAAAAATCCTATTATGATGAGGGATAGTGATTTTGGAATATTAAGATTAAGAGCATTCGGAACATTTTCATTTAGAATAGTCAATGTTGAAAGCTTTATGAAAGAAATATTTGGTTCTCAAAAAAAAGTTATGACATGGGATATTGTTGAATATTTAAGTTCTTATGTACCAACTTCTTTTTCTGAAACAATTAGCGAATTAAATATCCCAGCATTAGATTTGGCTTCAAAATATAAAGTAATAGGACAAAATATAAAAACAAAAGTTAATGAAGAATGCAAAAATCTTGGAATTGAATTTATCAATATAAATATTGAAAATATATCTTTACCAGATGAAGTAGAAAAATTAATTGATGAACAATCTGGAATGGGATTGGTTTCAAAAGATATGGCTACATATGCCCAATATCAATCAGTAAGAGCTATGAGAGATGCATCAAAACAAGAAGGCGGATTAGCAGGTTTAGGTGCAGGAGTAGCATTAGGAAATCAAATGGTAAATACTATTCAACAATCAGAAAAAGATGAAAGTAAAGATCCTGTGATGGAAATAAAAAAATATAAAGAATTATTAGATTCGGGAATTATAACTCAAGAAGAATTTGATACAAAGAAAAAACAGTTGCTAGATTTATAAATTTTTTAGAAAAATAAGACTTAAAAATATATAAGCTTATTAATCTATTGGAAAGGGGGGATTTATAGATGGCAGATACAGAAAAAATCAAGAAACCTATTTATAAGAAATGGTGGTTTTGGATAATAATTGTATTATTAGTAGTTGTAATAGGGTCTAATGGTTCTTCCGATAATAATACTTCAACAAGTAACTATCAAAAAGATACTACTGTTGAAATAACTGTTGCAGATTTTAGTACAATGTCAAAAGATGAAGTTCAAGCTTGGTTTGATACTAACAAGATTAATGGAAAAATTACAGAGGAATATTCTTCAAGCATAGCTAAGGGAAGTTTTATAAATCAAAGTATTACAACTAATACAGTGATTCATCAAGGAGATAAAATTACAGTTACTTATTCATTGGGTAAAGAGCCAACTACAGAAGAAAAAAATGCATTAAAAAAGGCAGAATCTTATTCTAAAACAATGTATATGTCAAAACAAGGAATTTATAAACAATTAACTTCATCTGTAGAGGGTTTTACTAAAGAAGCAGCACAATATGCGATTGATAATATTGATGTAGACTGGAATGCAAATGCTTTAGCAAAAGCAAAGTCTTATCAACAAACAATGAGCATGTCTAAACAAGGTATTTATAATCAGCTAATTTCATCAGTTGAAGAATTTACTAAAGAACAAGCACAGTATGCCATTGATCATTTGGATGATTAGTATTAAAAAAATATAGAATGTTAAAATGTGACATTCTATATTTTTTATCTTTCTAAATTCCATTCTTTTTCTATTTTTTCATGTTCTAATTGTTTTAAAGGATCAATAAAAGTATGAGTTTCCTCTTGAAAATTTTTGATTAACTCCTTTGACTCTCCAATTCCAAATTTATGGCAAATCCATTTTATAAATTTATCAATAGTTTCATAAAACATATCTATAATCTTGTGCAAGTGATGATTCTCTTTTTCTAACTTTTT
>ENA-OPSW01000958-OPSW01000958.1-human-gut-metagenome-genome-assembly--contig:-NODE-958-length-19817-cov-3.893786_pt1 | contig 19817 bp, 16 predicted proteins | sample MGYA00241463_ERZ501918 | MGnify/ENA primary metagenome ERZ501918 (study PRJEB25962, sample SAMEA2042443) | human gut metagenome | biome: human gut; feature: human-associated habitat; material: faeces... | reverse complement strand
TGACTCAAATCTTCTATTTTTTCTCTATATATTTATATCATAATGGTCTCTTTTTTTCAACGTTTTTCGGCATTTTTTTCTAAGAAATTTATGGCATTTTTTGCACACGCGAGATCGCTTTTTTTCGGTGCATTTTTGCACACGTGAGATCGCTTTTTTTCCGTGCAAAACAAAAAAAATGTGTCGGCTCTCATTTTGAGTTCAACACATTTCATTTTATATTTCTCTATATTTAGCCTTTTTTCGCAAAGTTGGCAAACTTTTATAAATAATTTTAAAGCATGAGAATTTTTCAAGTTCATTATCATCTAAGCAATCTAAATAAATATCAAGCTCTTCTAGATTCTTACAAGCTGATATTATTGCAGGATGTAGATTAGTTTCAAACATCAATTCTATTCCAAGCATTATTGCACTTCTTTTTGATTTTCCTTCTCTATGATACATCAAATTGTATCCTTCTCTAAATCTTGCTCTTATTGAATTTTTATATTTATCTAATGGTAATATATATTTATTTTCAATTATTTCAGAAATCTTGGTGCCCTTGTTTTGTGATACATCTTTTTTTATTTCATCTTTTGTATATGGCAAATAGACTTTTCCATCTTCTTCTGATATAACAAGTGTATGGTTGTCTTCTAGATTATTTTCTATGACTTTTTCTTCGTCAATTTCAAATATCAATCCACTTTCATTTGCTATGATTTCAACTAAGTTTGTGAGTTTGAAATTGACCACGTTGTCTTTTCTTTCTAAATTATCAATTACATAATTTATTTTAAAATCCTGATTTGTCGTTATTTCATAGTCTTCTTCTTGTTTTTTTATCATCAAATATACATTTTCTGATACTATTCTTAAATTTGGACTTCTTACAATTATGTATGAATTATCATTTGTTTGAGTGTAGACATTATATTCTGATTTTTGTAGCTCTACTTTATATTCATTGTTTCTTAATTGCAATTCAGTTGTGTCATTTTCTGCGTGAATTTTTATTTCTCCTTGTTGTTCATTTTCTGTTTGTATTGATTCCGTTTCATCATATTTTTCTGCTATTTCATCTTCATCTTTTTTTTTGCTTTTTGTCCTCGTTTTCGTTGTTGTCTTAGTCGTAGCTTTTTTTGTTGTAGCCTTTTTTGTAGTAGTCTTGCTACTTTTAATGCCATCTTCAACCTTTGTAAGACTCTTTTTTCTGCCCTTTTTTTCTGCTTTTTCTTTTTCTGGATTTTCTTCAATTTCATCTTCATTAATCCATTTATTTATATTTCCAAATATTTCATCAACTTCTTCATCGTCTTCAACAACTTTTACTACATTTTTGCTTTTTCTTCCTCTTTTCGCTTTTGTTTTTTCTTCTTTTTCTTCAGATTCGAGGTCTTTTGCCTTAAAATCATCTTCATTTTCAGGACTTTCAAGCGTTAAATCTATTTTATATATATCGTCTTCTTCTGCAACTTTTTTTGCTTTTTTTCTCTTTGTTTGAGTATCTTTAGTTTCTTTTAATAATTTTTCAGCCATTTTAACCTCCATTCTTTAGTATTTAATTAATTATACATCATTTTCCACTCATTCTCAACCCTTTTTATGTTACATTTATGTTACATTTGTATTACATGCACACGTGAGATCGCTTTTTTTCCGTGCAATGCACACGTGAGATCGCTTTTTTTTCGTGCATTTTTCCTCAAAAATAGCAAGACTTGTCATCTTGCTATTTTGTATTTTATTCTGTTTCAGCACTTGTTGCTCCAATTGTTGATCCTTTAACTAGACCGATATTAACTTTTACTCCTCCACCATGTGATGCATAGTTAATACAATCAACATCTTGACCTTCTAGCCATAAGTAAATTCTCATTCTGCAAATTGCATTTGGTGCAATGCCAAATGTTTGCGTGCCATCTGTTGCACTTACTAAATTTTGAACTCCTTCTTTTATTGTATAATCTTCTTCTGACTTTTTAGTTGTTTGTAAAGAATTTTGTTTTTGTATTTGAGATTCACTTCCATCCCATTTATATATATCTGCTATACTTTTTCCTATTGAACTGTCTTTTAAAGCATATGTAGGCATTTGTGTTGTAAGGTCAAAACCTTTCGTTCCATTTGCCAATTCTTTTGTTGCATATTTTCCAGCATCTTGTGCTGACCATGTAATTTTATTGTTGTTTTGAACAATATATTCAACATGATCACTTGAGTTTGGTTCCCATATTGCAACATCTGTTATATATGGACTTGGTGCCCCTGCTCCAATCCCTGCTGTTTCTTTTAAAATTGTAGCTTGATCTGCCATTACATCAGATTTTCCGTTATATTTTGCAAATGCTATTCTTGCTGTGTTTTGTAATCCTGTTGCACTTTTTTCTGCTTCTAATATTTCTAATGAAGAATCATAGTTTAATTGCAAAATATCATCTGTCACTTCTTGTTTTGATGAATTTTTCAAAAATACATCAAACGCAAAATAGCCTGGGTATGTAGAGCTTGCTGGAGCTGTTTCTGTCTCTATCATTGATTTTATTTCACTTAATTCTTTTGAGTTAGTGATTTTTCCTCTTAGCATTTTCAAATCTGTTTGGTTACCTGTAACCAAACCTAATGTTGATACTGGTAACATTTCTGAAGGTGATATGTTATGATGTCCTGAATATGCATCATCTATAATACTTAACTGTCCCTCTTCAGTACCTAGTACTAATCCATTTGACCAATTTTCAGCATCTAACGAAATTTCCAATCCCTCTGCTACCTCAACAGTACCTGTTAAATTTGTGATTGATACATTTTTTTGTGTTGAAAACCATGCATATGTGGATATTATAAACATAACCAAAGCTAATAATATTACAAAAAACATTGCGTTCATTTCTGATTTTTTCTTATTTTTATTACTTTTTCCCTTCATTTTTTCTTCCTTTCCCATAATTCACTTCTATTTTCAATTTAATTTCATTTTACTATCTATTTTTATGTTTGTCAACATTTTTACTTTAACAATTATATTACATTTATGTTACAATTTTGTCACATTTTGCACACCTGAGATCGCTTTTTTTCCGTGCAATTACAAAAATAGACCTATTTAGTTATAAAATAAGTCCATTCTGTATTCTGTATTATATTTCTTCAAATCCTACTTCTGGTTCTTGGCATTCTTCTGTTCCATCTAGTTGATTGTTAGTAGTTTCCGTTACTTTCGTTGTTCCAAATGAAAATACTTTTTTCTCTACTCTTGCTTTTTCTTCAAATCTTCTGTTGAATTCGGTTTTCGCATCATTAAGTGTTTCTTGCATTGCATTAAACATTTCTTCAACATCTTCCTTTGTAAAGTCATATGCATTACTTCTTGCCATTGGCTCAAGTATTTGAATATCATGCATTACGTTATTTACTCTCTTTCCTGCATATTCCATAAATTTGTTTCTTTTTTCTTCGTTTACTTCCATTTTTCTACAATCCTTCCTATATTTTTTTCGTCCATCACTATTGAACTAGATATTATATATCACATTTCTTTATTTTTTTCAAATTCTTTTTTTAGCTCTTTATATGATTTGTGACTATTTAGCAAATTAATGAATAATTCTATTTCTATACTTAAAAATGCAAGATATGGTACATGTTCTTCTAGAACATATTGTCTTAATGTCTTATCCGAAACCATGTCAACTCTTGTTCTTTCTTTATATGTCGTATCATTCGTTATTATTATATAAAATACAAATATTGTTGCAATCATCACAAGTATTTTGTTGCTTTTTTTGTGCCTTATTTGTAACAGAAAAGCTATTACTGCTGCAATGAATATTATACTTGCTATTAGCGTTAGTATTCTCGCATTGCATTTAATCCAAAATCCTGGATTTCTTATGTTCCATAAATATGATAAGTATACCCACGCAAACATATTTATTAGCATACATATATTCAATATTCTATATTTTCCATTTATTAAATTATCAATTAACATGATTGCTGGTAGTACAAATATTGATGCATTTACAATTATTATTAGTATTTCAGTTATTTTCATTTAAATCTCCTTCTTTTGTTTGCACACGTGAGATCGCTTTTTTTCTGTGCAATGCACATCTGAGATCGCTTTTTTTCCGTGCAGATATTTGAATTATATCAAAGTATTTTATTTTTTACAAGCTATTTTTGCACATTTTATTTCGCTTTTTTTCCGTGCAAAATTGCACACGTGAGATCGCTTTTTTTCGGTGCACTTTTTCCGTTACTTGTCCCATATATTTGAGACAATTCTTCTATTAACTCTAATTACTCTTGAAATTTGAGTCTTGTATGTTCCTTTTATTTCTTTCATCGATTTTATATATTTTTCTAGTTCTTTTTTACTCATTTCTTTGAAAAATGTTGCAATGTCTTCTTCTTTTTGAATTTGGAACTTTTCTAAAATTATCTTTTTCAATTGATCATCTGTAAGTTTTCCTACAATTTCATATTCTGCATAATCTTCATAATCTTCGATGTCTTCTATTTGAGTTGTGTACTTTATAAAATCCAAAATATTGTTATTATAATAATGTAGTAAAACATCTTTGTCTATTATTTTTGCTTCATTTATATACTCTTGATAACTACTCCACACGTACTTATCAGTTCTCTCAATTCCAGCTTTTTCTGGATTTCTATGGATATATCTACAGACTTCTAAAAAATACTTTTGATTTTCAATACATTTACTTTTGAATCGGCTTTGAACTAATGATCCTGTTCTCTGATATTTTTTATTGAAATAACGCACATATCGTATCATTAAACTTTGCATCGACTTTGACAAAAATTCATCTTTACATTTTATAACCATGTGAACGTGGTTAGTCATTAAACAATAAGAATAAACTGCATAATTAAATTCTTTTTTATTTTCTAAAAATTTTCTTAAGAAATTTCTTCTGTCTTTATCATCATAAAAAATGTTTTGACCGTCAATTCCTTTTATCATTATATGGTAAATTTTTGAATTTCCCATTTTTCTAAATTTGGGCACTATTTCCTCCTTTCTTTTTTGCATCAATCTTTCACCATACATCACGTCTAATAATTATGTTTACTATTTTATCATACTTTTAAATCAATTGCAATACATTTCAGCTAAAATTGCACGAGAAAAAAGCGATCTCGCGTGTGCAAAATTGCACGAGAAAAAAGCGATCTCGCGTGTGCAAAATCGCACGAGAAAAAAGCGATCTCGTGTGTGCACTCACCTGTGCCAATAGCTATCTGGAATATTTCCGACTACAACATGTTCAGCAAGAATAACTCTGTTAACAACTGACTGCTCGTAATTTTTTAAAGCTGTAACTGTTTTCATTTTGCAATCGAAGTCAACATAGACTCTATGAAGAGTTTGGTTGATTCCTTGTGAAACAAATTCACTTTTTATTTCAGCATCAACAGTACCTGTGACCTCGACATCAATAGGAAACTCTGGTCCAAACCCAGAAAGAAAATACACTCCGGATAAGCTTCCAAGAGATATTCTAATTTCTGGGTCTCCTATATTGTCAAATTCATGTTGAATGTTTTCCGTCAAGTCTGAAACCAGATTGTTCATAGGAACAATATTTGATTTTATCATCAATATATTGCCACTTTTGTCTCTTTCAATTGAATATAATTCGTCATATTGATATTTGTTCATCACAATTGTTGACTGCTGGTTTGTGATTATTGTGGCCAGAGATTTTACCTTGTCTTCACACATCGTAGCAAATATGGGCTCTACATAGTTGTAAGTAATTTTCAATATTGTTGTAATTATTAAGATTAATATTAGAATTTTTCCTATCATTTTTTGAGTGACTTTTAGCCTAAATCTATTTTTGTTTTCGCCACTTTTATTAGTAAATATGAATCTTTTTCTTGTGTACACCTTTCCTACATTCGCCATCAATAATCCTCTCTGATTTTTAAATTATAATCGGTTCTTTCGCTCTTTTCAGCACATATTTAGGAATATATATTTTCTCTCCAATGTTTAATCTATCTGGTCTTTCCATTCCATTAACTCGTGCTATGTCATCAACAGTGCTTCCAAATCTCTTTGCTATTTTCCACAATGTGTCTCCTGATTTTACCATATAAATTACAACACTGTAGTCTTCCATGTTTTCTTCATCTTCCATTGAAATGTCACTAATTACTGGAATTGCTGTATTTTGATAAGAATCAGTCTCAAATTCTAAATCAACATTTGCGCTCAAAATTCCTGACTGATTTAAAAATTCTTGCGAATTTATTTCAATCCTTGTATCATTTCTACAGTTATCGGCTGTTCCTACATCATTTATTGTTTGTTCAAATGGAATATTTAACTGTTTTGTTTTTATTCCAACTGTTGAATTGTCTGTAAAAATCAAGTTTACATTGAGTTCACCTTCTATCATGATTTTGTCATTCATGTTGTTTTCTTTATTTATGACAGGCATTATTCCAACATCAACTATATTTCCATTTTCAAGTTCTGGAACATTTATTTTTTCTCTGATGTTGCAAATATTTTTCTTACATTGCTTGTTTGTAATTGTATTAATCGTATTTTGATTGAATTTCATTTTTTCTCCTGGACAATACATGTCTCGAATTATTTGAACCTCTTTTTCCTCATATGCTATACAGTGAATTTCAATTTCCATTTCGACATATACAGAATGTTCCTCTACTGCATTTGGTTTTATAACTATATTTTTTACCATGTATGTTGTGTCACAAATGTTTTCTTCATTTATATTAGGCATATCGATAAAGCCCACTAATGGCACTCTACTTTGGGTAGTACAAATTCGATTGTCCTCTGTTAAATACACTAATCTGATTTCGACTTCTGCTTTTGCAAGAATTTTGTTGTAACTGATTTTTATGTCTTTGTCTACTAAGTTTATTTGCACATTCAACATCTCAGCAAGATTGTCTGTGTTTTGAATTGCTACATTTTCTTTAATTGATGTTTTCGTCGTGCCTTCCCCTAATACAGAATTTACCTTCATATTTTGATTAAGAATTTGTATATCACTGTTGTTTAAATCTGTGATTATCTCCACATTTTCTTGTGCTTGAATTCTTATTTCTACTTCTAATGTGACATTTATGCCTATCTTTCTTCCATTTATTACCTTGCATTCTATCATCTTTATTTTTGGATTGATGTCAACATCCATTCCTTCACTTAGTTCTGGAATATTGAAGTTTTCTGAAAAGTCGAGGTTCGTGTTAAGCCCCCTAACATTGTCTTCTATACTTTCTGAATCACTATCAGCTAAATACATTATGTACGTAAGAATATTTCCATCTATTTTTAACTTTCCTTCCATTATTTCTTTCTTATATATACACACATTTCCACTTGTGTTAATAGTGCTTAAAATGTCTGGCTTTGAATCTGGCACTATCATGTCTCCTTGTATATTCATAATTTCTTTCTTTTCACATATCGTTTTATTTACATTCAAACTTTCTTTTGTTGTGTTTATTTCCATCAAAAAAACCTCCTCTACATTTTGTTTATTAATGTATATGAAGGTTTTTTATATTTTATGCACACGTGAAATCGCTTTTTTTCCGTGCAATTGCACACGTGAGATCGCTTTTTTTCCGTGCAATTATATTTTTATATCGATATCTCCAACTCCACCATCGATATAAATTTTATTTTGGCCATTGCCAGTTGTTGAATCATTGTTAACCGATTCCTTATTAATTTTTATGTTTCCAATTCCTTTTTGAACTTTTATTGAATAGTTGTCTATTCCGCCTTCAAGATTCATCTCTACTTCTCCAACGCCGCATTCTATTCTTGATTCCCCGTTCAATTGGCCTGAATATATCACTTTTCCAACTTCTGCACTTAATTTAGCATTAGTCAATTCTGTATTTTCAAACTTTATCTGACCAGCTCCGCACTCAATCGTAGGATTCTCTGATTTTAAATTTTTAATATTAACATTTCCTGCTCCAAAACTAAAATCTATGTTGGCGGCTTCTATATTTGATATTTCAACATTTCCTGCCCCCATATCTAAATTGATTCTACTTAATTTAGCATTTTCTGGAACATATATTGTGATACTACTTTCTGATTTTAATTTTTTCACGTTTTTTATTTCTAAAACATCATTTTTGCATTCTATCTTAGTTGTTTTCGGAATGTTATGAGCTTTCATTCTATATGAATCCCCCTCAGCCTTTATTGTCAAATTTGATGATGATATATTTAAATTTAGGCCTGACAACTCATCAAAATTTCGAGTTTCATCAACTAATTCGACATTTTCATTTCCTGAAAGTTCTTTTAATACTTCCACACCTGAAGTCACTCCTACAATCACTCCTATAAATGCTCCAATTATTGATATTGCCAAATATAAGCCAAATGCAATTGCTGAATATTTTACTAATTTTTGAAATCCTTTCATTTCTCCTCCTTTGATTGAAGTAACTTCAATCTATTTAACTTCAACTCCTCCAAATAAGCAAAAAGCTCTTATCTTTATTGTAGGTTGATTTTCTTTATTTTCGACTTTATTTGTTACTCCACCAAATAATGATGTTGATTTTATTTCAACATTGACATTGTCTGGTACAAAAATATTTATGCCTCCAAATACTGATGTTGTATTTATATTGGTTTCATTTTTTATATCTGCTTTTTTTAAATTTAAGTCAATTCCTCCAAATATTGCATTTAAGCTAGCTCCATTAAATGTATCACCTTCGAAATTTAACTTTTCACCTGAAAATGTTGCATAATATTCTTCATTTTCTTTTGCTTTTTCTAATTTGCTGTCTTTAAAAATCATTCCAATTCCTATTGCAACTAATACAGCTGGGAATATCAATTTTCCAACTATCTCCATGTCAAGTATTTCTTGAGCTGATAATAGTAATGCTACTCCTATCACTAACCATATATATGCTCCAATGTCTCTTATATTTTTTACTATACTTATTGTACTTGGTATTATAATAAATAAACTCCACCATCCATCAAAAAATATGTCTATATTTATTATTCCTAACACTTTTAAACCTATTATTAATCCTATTATTATGAAGACTACTCCCCATATTAAATTTTCTTTTCTTTTCATAATTTCTTTCCTTTCCTGCACATTTGAGATCGCTTTTTTTCGGTGCAAAATTGCACACGTGAGATCGCTTTTTTTTCGTGCAAAATTGCACATTTTAAAACGCTTTTTTTCCGTGCACCTTTCTTTTCGTTCCTAAGTAATTCCTTAATTTTAACCCTACTTCCATAATTAAAAATCGCTTTTGAATATATTTTGATAGAAAATATTGCAACAAGAATTGTGGTAATTACTAGTATTACTATTGAGCCTAAAATTTCTGGACCTGTAGCAATCTCCATCATCACTCTAAATGGCATACAAAATGGTGATGATATAGGTAATATTGCAGCTATTTTATTTAGCTCACTCGTTGGATTCATCATTGTAAAATACGCCAAATAGAATCCTATTACTGATATTAAAGCTACTGGTGTATTAGCTGATTGCACATCTTCTGGCTTGCTTACAGTTGAGCCAGTTAATGCATACAACATCGCAAAAAATGCATATCCTAATATGAAGTAAATAATCGTTATGCATCCTAAAAATGGTGTGATTGTTGAAAAATCAACTATTCCATCTAATGCTCCTTCTTCTAAAAATAATGTTTTTGAAACTATTGCAGTTAACGCAATCGCAATTATTTGTAATACTCCAACAATTCCTATTCCGATTGTTTTTCCTAAAACTATTGTTTTTGGCTCTGTTGATGTTACTAGTGTTTCAATTATTTTTGAAGTTTTTTCAGTCGTTATTGAACTTGATACTTGATATGCACAAAAATATATTGCGTAAAATAGTACAATTGATAATAACATCATTGTGTATATATTTCCTTTTACTTCTTGAGTCTCAGCTTGTTTGACTTCAAAATTAAAATCTGGTTGTATACTTCGCAATTGTTCTTGTGTTAGCCCTAACTTTGAAATTTGCAAGCCACTATATAGCGAACTTATTGCATTTTCTAAGTCTTGTGGCATTTCAGAATTCATTGCTAAATTTTTTACTATGTATTGAATATTGATTTTTTCATCCTTCTTTTCTATAATTATTGCATTATCTATTTCGCCATTTTGAATCTCTTCCTTTATTTTGTCAAATTCTAAATTTTTGCTAGAAATTTTGATATCATAGCTCAAATTCATATTTTTTAGATTCTCTAATGTTCCCTCAAATACATTATCAACATCAATTATCTGTATAATCTGTTTTGAATTTTCTGAATCTCCCATGACTTTTTTCAGTATGTTAGGTATGTTAAACATCAAAATTATTAGTCCCAATATTATTATATTCGAGATAATAAAAGATTTTCGTTGCGCCATATCTTTAATTGTGAATTTTATTACAGTTATTAAACCTTGCATTTTACTCACCTACTTTCTCTATAAAAATTTCATTTAGACTTGGTTTTTTAAGTTCGAATTTTTTTATATTTATGCCTTGAAGCACCAACGTTTTCATCAGTAACTGAGCTTGCTCTTCTTTATCCATTAATATTTCATAATTATTGTCAAGATTTTTTTCAATTTTCATTCCACTTTCATTTATGTATTTTGAAATGTCACTATCTACATTTATTTCTAGCCTTTTTGATGGATACTCATCTTTGATCTTTTTCAAATTTCCCTTTAATACCGTTTTTCCTTTATTTATTATCACTACATCTTTACAAAATTCCTCAATTGATGACATCTGATGACTTGACATTATTATGTATTTTCCTTTTTGAACTAATTCTATAATTACTTCTTTCAATAATTCTGTATTTATTGGATCAAGTCCGCTAAATGGTTCATCTAATACAATTAATTCTGGATTATTTAAAATTGCTGTTATAAACTGAATTTTTTGTTGATTCCCTTTTGATAATTTTTCTGCCTGTAATTCTTTGTATTCTTCAACTTTCAGTCTTTTTAACCAATAATCAATTTCTTTTGCAGCTTCTTGCTTCTTCATCCCTTTCAATTCAGCAAAATACATTAGTTGCTCAATTATTTTTGTTTTTGGATATATTCCTCTTTCTTCTGGTAAATATCCAAAGTTCACGTTTTTTCTTTCTACTTTCTGCCCATTCCAGGTTATTTCGCCTGCATCCTTTTTTATTATTCCTAGAATCATTCTTATTGTCGTGGTTTTTCCAGCTCCATTTGTCCCTAATAGTCCAAATACCCCTGGCTCGTTCATCTCAAAACTGATGTTATCTACTGCTAGTTTTTCGCCATAATATTTACTTACTTTTTCAATTTTTAATCCCATTATGACACCTCCCTTTTATTGCATTTATTATATTATAATTTTATATATAGTGCAAGTGCACACCTGAGATCGCTTTTTTTCGGTGCAATGCACACGTGAGATCGCTTTTTTTCCGTGCAAAATTGCACAGAAAAAAAGCAGAATAATCGGTGCAAAATGGTGCAAAAAAAGTTCCCTCTATTCACTAGAAGGAACTTTTGTAAATTTATTATTCTGCTGATTCTTCTGTTTCAGGAGCGTCATAAGCTTCTAGGATAGCCTTTTGAATCTTCTCTCTTGTTTCAGCATTGATTGGATGAGCTATATCTTTGAATTCTCCGTTTGGAGTTTTTCTGCTTGGCATAGCTATGAATAATCCATTTTGACTTTCGATAACTTTGATATCATGGATAACAAATTCATTATCGAATGTTACAGAAGCAACAGCTTTCATTCTGTTCTCTGAATTTACTTTTCTTAAACGTACGTCTGTTATTTGCATTGTGTGCACCTCCACTGTTTTTAATATTTGTACATATATTGTATCGTATCTTATGTACTAGTATATTATTCGGCACTGCATTTTTTTTTCCCTCTTTTTTTTACAATTTTTTTATTTTTTTATTTTTTGAAATTTTAAAATAATATTTTGTAACAAAAATCTTGAAATTTACATTATATAAGTATATAATAGAAAAGCAAATTTGAAATTTCATGGGGAGTGTTTATAATGCCAAATATTGATAATATAAAAAAATATAAAAATGTACATATGATAGGAATCGGCGGTGTTAGCATGAGCGGTATCGCTGAAATTCTTGTTAACTGGGGTTTTTCAGTTTCTGGAAGTGACCGTTCAGATTCTGAAACCTTGCATGTTTTAAGAAATGCAGGAATTAAAATCTATGTAGGTCATAATGCAAAAAATATAGAAGGTGCTGATTGTGTGGTTTATACCGCTGCAATTCATCCTGATAATCCAGAATTTGTTCATGCAAAAGAGCTTGGTATTCCTCTTATAGAAAGGTCTACTTTTCTTGGAGAGCTTACAAGATGCTATAAAAATACAATAGCCGTTTCTGGAACTCATGGAAAAACAACTACAACTTCACTTGTTTCTTTATGTTTCATTGAAGCTCAAAAAGATCCAAGTATCCAAGTTGGTGCCATGCTAAAAGAACTTAATGGGAATTATAGGGTTGGAAATAGCGAAAACTTTATAATTGAAGCTTGTGAATATGTTGAAAGCTTTTTAAAATTCAGTCCAAAATCTGAAATCATTTTAAATATTGATAATGACCACTTGGATTATTATAAAAATCTTGAAAATGTAAAAAAAGCTTTTATTAAATATGTTAAATTATTGCCAGAAGATGGTCATTTAATTATAAATGCAGATGATCCTAATTGCTTAGATTTACCTGTTTACTCTAAAGCTCCTGCTATTAAATATGGTATTGAAAATGAAGACGTTGATTTTTCTGCACAAAATATTATTTTTAATGAGGATGGTTTTCCTGAATTTGATGTTTATAAATTTGGTGAATTCTTTGGTCGTTTTGAACTTTCAATTCCTGGTAAACACAATGTCTTAAATGCGTTGGCTTGTATCACATTATGTGATGCTTATGGTATTGAAGTAAGCTATATGCAAACTGCATTAAAAAAATTCACTGGTGCTGACAGACGTTTCGAATTCAAAGGGACTGTTAATGGTGCCAAGGTTTATGATGATTATGGTCACCATCCTACTGAAGTTGCCGCTACCGCAAAAGCATTAAAGAATAAGAAATATAACCAATCTTGGGTTGTTTTTCAACCTCATACATATAGCAGGACTTTCAACCTTTTAGATGATTTTGCTCAAGCCTTACTTTCTTTTGATAATATTATTGTTACTGATATTTATGCGGCTCGTGAAACTAATACTTATAATATTTCTTCTGAAGATTTAGTTAATGCTATAATTAAACAAGGTAAAGATGCAAAATATATTCCTTCTCTTGAAGCTTGCGCTTCTTACTTGAAAGATAATGTAAAGGCTGATGATATTGTTCTAACTCTCGGTGCTGGCACTGTTACTAATATTGGTCCAATGATAGTGGAATAATTTTAAAGAGACTTTTTTGAAAGAGTCTCTTTTTTGTATTGTTTTTTTTAAAATTATATGTTATATTATATTATATTTGATTTGCCACTATAGCTCAGTTGGTAGAGCGACGGATTCGTAACCCGTAGGCCAGCAGTTCGATTCTGCTTAGTGGCTCCATTTGAAATCAACTTACGAACTTAAAAGTTCGTGAGTTTTTATTTTATATAAAACTTTAAAAGTTCTCTTATCACAGAAAGGAGGACCTTTTTCATGCTTAAATACTGGTCATTTGGAAGTAGAACCTATTGAAGCAAAAGTTGTAAAAGAAATATTTGAATTATGTAAGCAAGGTAATTCTACAAGGGTATTGCTACTATTATGAAAGATAATAATGTCTATATATATCAGGAAAAATTTTACATTTTCGCTTGACATTCTTATGTTAACATGTTATAATACTTTTATCATGAATACTTACACAGCAAGTATCAGGAAATTTCACTAAATTTTTCTGGGGGAGCTGTGTAATCCTCCAGAAGTCACTTATACGGAGGAAAAAGCTATGAGATTAACACATGAAATTGCGCAGAAACTTAAAATTGGGGATGTTGTTCGTTTTTCTTGGAACGATTCCAAAAATCGAACCATCACTGACAGTGGTGTTGTTGCATGCATTGATTCAAAAGGAATCAGATGCAACTGTGAAACAGAGCGAACCTTTATTGTTAAGCCTCAGCAGTTTGATGGCAGTATCAAGGTAAGTCTTGTTCCAGAAACAGAACATGCTCCTGTAGTCGAATTCGAAAATGGATTCGATTTTGCATCAAAGCGAATCTAGGCTGTTTGCACTAATCTCATAAAAGGGAGGCTCTCACTGAAAAGTGAGGGCTTTTCTTTTTGTACACGTGAGATCGCTTTTTTTCCGTGCAATGCACATTTTAAACCGCTTATTTTCCGTGCAAAACTGCACGGAAAATAAGCGGTTTAATTGGTTCTAAAAATGTTTTCCTCTTCCTTTTCTTTTTGTTCGTCTACTGTTGTCATCTTGATAATCATAACTATAATCGTTATTATCGTTATCATCAATATCATAATTTTTACTTTTTGCAATGTCTTCTATATAGTTTCCATCATAATCATTCTTAAATTTATATGCATTTGATTCTTGTGATGATTCACTATCATATTGATGTATTGTCTGCTCTTGAATTTGATCTTGTTCTTGGTTTTCATTATTTACCGTATAATAATTGTCATCTTCCGTATTTTCTAGTTCTGTTAATTCTTGGTGTTCTGCAAGTGCTTTATCTAATTCATCTGCACCTGGTAAATCAATTTTATTTTTACCTTTCTTTTCTCTTGAAAGTTTTATTTTTAAAATTACAGCAATTATTATTAATATTACTAAAACCACAGCAATTACAGCTTTTATTATTATTTCTCTTCCCCAAGTTGATGGTTTAAACCAGCTGAATTCTTCTACTGTTCCCTGTTCTTCTGATGTTACATTTTTATTTACTGTTATTTGATATGTTATTGTTTTTTCTGTTTTTTCGTTTTTAACTAAAATTGTAACTATATTTTCTCCTTCTTTAAAGTCTTGGTTTCCAGCAATTTCAACTGATGTATCATCTTCTATTGGTATTGCTGATATGTCTAATGAATCTACGTCTTTGTCTAATTCTACTTGATAATTATATACTTCTGTTTTAAAACTAGGTGTTAATTCTACATCTTTTATTTCCAAACTTTCTAATCCAACTTTTGAACTTGTACTAGCTGATGTTGTATTTGTATTATTCGTGCTGGCAGTATTATCTGTATTTGTTGAACCATCATTTGTTGTTGAATTGTTTGCATCAGCAGCTTTTCTTTTGATAGTTAATGTATATACTTTCGTATTTCCAGCTTCTGCTGTTACTGTTACCTTTACAGTATTACTTCCTTCTTTTAATTTTACTTTTCCTGCGCCTGTTACTTTGGCTTTTGAATCAACAGCTGTTGCATATACTGAAACTTCTGATACATCATTTGGCACTTCTGTACTATATTCTGTTTTATCTTTTTTAAATCCTTTAAAATCGTTTGGTGTTATTCCGAAAGTTTTTAATCTAGCTTCTTTTGACTTGGCAGCAGGAGTTGTATCTGTGTTTCCTGTATTTCCTTTATTTCCTGTAAGGGAGATTTCTTTAATCTTGCCTTTTTGAGCCTGATCAGATACCGGCTCTTTCTTCGATTGCTGCTTCTTTGGCAGCTGCTTTTTCTGCTTTTTCGCGTTCGAGGACGCCCTGGAAGCGGACGACTTCTTCTTTGATGACAGGAGAGAGAACCAGCAGGGAAATGAGGTTTGGAATTGCCATGAGTGCGTTGGCAATATCGGAAAGGTTCCATACCAGATCCAGGGTCTGGGTAGCACCTACGTAAACAACCAGGGAGAAGATGATTCTGTAAACCATGTTGAATTTATGGGTTCCGAAGAGGTATTCCCATGCTTTTTCACCGTGGTATTCCCAGCCAATGATGGTGGAGTAGGCGAAGAGGATGATGCCGATGGCTACGATATAGGTACCGATGATGCCTATTTGGGTAGAGAAGGCTGCCATGGTGAGGGCGATGCCTTTCAGCGGTGCGCCGCTGGCATCGGTAGTGCCAAGAACGCCGGAGGAAGCAATGGTAAGACCGGTGATGGAGCAGACAACGATGGTATCCCAGAAGGTGCCGGTCATGTTGATGTAGCCCTGGCGAACGGGGTCGTCGGTGGTAGCAGCAGCAGCGGTGATGGCTGCGGAGCCCAGGCCGGCTTCATTGGAGAAGCAGCCTCTGGCAACGCCGTAACGCATGGAGTTCATGACGGTAACTGTGATGGTGCCGAGGACGCCGCCGCCAATGGCCTGCGGGTTGAAGGCCATCATGAAAATCATATAGAGGCCGTGAGGTACGTTCTGGATGTTAATAAGAATGCAGATGAAGCCTGCGATGATGTAGAACACAGCCATACCGGGAACAACGACAGAGGAAACTTTGGAAATTGTCTTGATACCGCCAAGGATGATAATCAGGGAAAGGACGGTGAGGATGACGCCGCAGACTTCCACCGGTACGCCGAAGACTGTCTGTACGGCTCCGGAAATGGAGTTTGCCTGGGTCATGTTGCCGATACCGAAGGAAGCAATGACGGAGAACAGTGCGAAGAGGAAGCCAAAGGTACGGCCAGCGGTTTTATTTTTGAAACCGTTTTTCATGGTGAACATGGGGCCGCCCTTCATTTCACCTTTAGCATTGACTTCACGGTATTTAATAGCCAGCATGCATTCGGAGAATTTGGTGGTGAGGCCGAAGCATGCGGAAATCCACATCCATACCAGGGCGCCGGGGCCGCCGGAGAACATGGCGGTGGCAACGCCTACGATGTTGCCGGTGCCGATGGTGGCAGCGAGAGCTGTCATTAATGCGGAGAATGGAGAAACGTCGCCTTTGCCGCGCTTAGTGGTGCGGGCTTCTTTAGAAAGAACGCTGTGGATTGCATAGGGCAGATTCCGCCAGGTCTGGAATTTTAATAAGCAGGTGAGGTACACGCCGGTACCGACAAGGAGCACCAGCATTACCGGGCCCCAGACTATGCCGTCAATGGTATTGACGAGCGAGTTGATTGCAGCCATGTCCATAATAATATCCCCCTTACATTTGACCCGTATTTCTGAGAAAAAAACAACCGCCGCACTCAGGCTGATGGTGTGTGTAAAGTCTGAGGCTGGCGGTCCTATGTATGTATGCATCCATGCATAGCCGGGTGTTACCCACGTGCCAGCCCTGTCCTTTTGCCTGAGAGATTCGGGATCGGTGATCCCTTAGCACCTTCGGCGTCCGCATCGTTTCAGCGGAGCTCTCCAGAGATGTGTCCGTACACAGTTTCGTGTTCTACTGAACGCCTGATAGTGTTACTCCTTCGGCAGACATTTTCATGTCTTTTTTCAGTGTACATCATCCACAGATATGTATGCGCTTTGGCTCTATGAGCCTGCCGGGCATTTGCGGCATATACAAAGGCACTTGGCCTGAAGTATACAAGAGGATTGATGGATTTCCCTTTTTGAAAGGCAGGGCCCCCACCCGGGAGAGAGTTCTGGGTGTCTCTCCCGGCGGCCCGGAACTGCGATTCCGAAGATGGATGGATGCGCAGGCCCTGTCCCAGGCCTTGTATCATACTGCCCGGCGGAAGGGAAAATGGGGAAACCTTCTCGCCTGGCAGATATGAACCTTCTTACTCTTCCACTTCTGGCTGAGCTTTTGCACTTGCCAGGGATGGATCGAGGTCTTCGTATTCTTCGTAGTCCTTGCCGGTCTTCAGATGATCGAAGTATTTCTCGGTTTCTCTGACGACGACTCCGGAAAGGGCCAGAAGAGCGATGAGGTTCGGGATAGCCATGAGTCCGTTGACGATATCCGCTAGAACCCAGATGGCTTCTAATTTAAGGAACGCGCCGCTTGCGACAAGCGCGATGAATATAATACGGTAAGGAAGGATGCCCTTGGTGCCGCAGAGGTAGATCATGCAGCGTTCGCCGTAGTAGTTCCATCCGAGGATGGTGGTGAAGGCGAAGAGGACAAGTCCGACCATCAGCATGTAGCCGCCAACTGCCGGGAAGGCATCCTGGAAAGCTGCATTGGTGAGTGCTGCGCCGTTGAGGCCTTTGAGCCATTCGCCGGATACGACGATGGTAAGTCCGGTCAGGGTGCAGATGATGATGGTATCGATGAAGGTACCTGTCATGGAAATGAGACCCTGTTCTGCCGGCCATTTTGTCTTAGCGGCTGCGGCTACGATCGGAGCGGAACCAAGGCCGGATTCGTTGGAGAATACGCCTCTGGCAATACCGCTTCTCATGGCAAGCATCACGCCTGCTCCTGCGAAGCCGCCGGCTGCTGCTGTGCCGGTGAATGCGTTGGAAATGATGGTCTCAATAGCCATCGGAATCTGATTAGCGAAGTAAGCAAGGACGCCGACGGTGGAAACGAAGTAAATCACTGCCATTGCCGGAACGATCTTGGATGCGGCATTCGCGATGGACTGGAGTCCGCCGAGAGTGATAGCTGCGACCAGGATGGTCAGGATGATGGCGGTCCATGTCGGTGAAACGCCGACCGTCATCTGGGTGATTTCAACGATGGAATTGACCTGAGCGAATGTACCGATACCGAAGTATGCGACGAGTACGCCGAAGAGAGCAAAGAGAGTTCCAAGCCATTTATACTTCTCACCCATGCCGTTCTTGATGTAGAACATCGGGCCGCCGGCGATTTCGCCTTTGGAATCGACTTCGCGGTATTTAACAGCCAGAAGACCTTCCGCATACTTGGTTGCCATTCCGAAGAAAGCAGCCATCCACATCCAGAAAATAGCGCCAGGGCCGCCAGCTGCGATTGCAGTAGCTACGCCGACGATATTGCCGGTGCCTACCGTTGCGGAAAGAGCTGTGCAGAGAGCCTTGAAAGAATCAATATCTCCGCTGCCTGCGTTCTGTGCCTTGAAAATTAATTTCAAAGCCTTGGGAAGCTTGAAAACCTGCAACATCTTCAAACGAAGTGTCAGCAGAATCCCGGTTCCCACCAAAAGAACCAAAAGCGGTGGTCCCCAGATAAAACTGTCGGCTGCATTCAGCCAATTCATGTAATTCAAATCCATGTTCGTCCTCCTCGAAATAGAAATATGCAAAAAGCCGGCATCCAAAATATAAAACTCTGGAAGCCGGCATTGTCTATCCTAAAACGAGTACGAAAAAATCGTAAGAACGTTTCTTTATGCTCTGTCCTTTTGCCTGAGAGATTGGGACCTTGCGATCCTTACACCTTCGGCGCTCATTTGTGAGACTCTCCAGAGTGTGTCCGCAACCGGTACCGCCTCTTGCGAGGCACCTGAGAGTGTTACTCCTTCGGTAAGCCATACGGCTTTCTCCCACTTGCATCATCCACCAATATGAATTTGATGTTTGCATTATAAGTCCCAGCGGACCCATATGCAAGCGTTATTTTAAAGTTTAATCATTTTCTAATGGATAACCCCTTGAAAATTTCAGCACATTTTATCCAAAATACCCCTAAAATTAACGTTCAAACCACCCCTGTGCATAAAGTGCGAAAACATCGATAAAACCAAGGATTTTGCATAGATTTCTAACTAATCATTTACTAATATAAGAAGAAAATGCTAAGATTGGTCTAATATTTGGAGGGATAAAATAGAGGGAGCTGCCCTCCTGGAAAAGTATTTTAGAAGTGGAAATACTGGGGAGAGAGATTAAAAGCGGGAAAACTAGGGAGAGAGTTTAAAACCAGACAACCAGGCTGACGGCTGAGGGAGATGAATCTCCTCACGCGCAGGCGCGCCA
>ENA-OPSW01000943-OPSW01000943.1-human-gut-metagenome-genome-assembly--contig:-NODE-943-length-20052-cov-4.149372_pt1 | contig 20052 bp, 21 predicted proteins | sample MGYA00241463_ERZ501918 | MGnify/ENA primary metagenome ERZ501918 (study PRJEB25962, sample SAMEA2042443) | human gut metagenome | biome: human gut; feature: human-associated habitat; material: faeces... | reverse complement strand
TCAAATCGGGCGAGAACAAATCAAAGAAAAATTTTCAATTTTTCTTATTTGTTCTTTCATTATATTGTTATAAAAAAGCGTGAAAAAGAAATAAAAATATAGTAATAATTACATTACTTCATCAATATACATTAACAGAGGTGGAGATAATTGGAGAAAATATTTGATGAGATTGATACGAAAACTTTTGAAAAGTTTGAAAAAAGTATAAAAGAAGTATTAAGTATATATTTAATTAATTCTGCGAACGAACAAGGACTAATTGATGACAAAATGAAAGATTATATAATAAGGAATATATGAATTCTTTTTTACAAAGGAGGTCTTGAAGATTGGACTTATATACAATAAGAAGAGAGTTGATGTCAGGAAAGACAATATATGATTTGCCACTAAGAGTTACATATTATGCTAGAGTATCAACAGATAAGGAAGAGCAAAAGAATTCATTAGAAAATCAAGACATATATTATAAAAATAAAATCTTAGAAACACCAATGTGGACATTAGTGCATGGATATAGTGATAAAGGTATAACAGGAACATCAACTAAAAAAAGACGTGATTTTAATGAGATGATTACTGACGGACTAAATGATATGTATGACTTAATATTAACAAAAGAAGTATGCAGATTTGCAAGAAACACATTAGATACCCTTCAATTAACAAGAAATTTATTAGCAAAAGGAAAAGGTGTTTTTTTTGAACTTGATAATATAAATACATTAGAACAAGAAGGAGAATTGAGACTTACAATAATGGCATCACTGGCTCAAGATGAGAGCAGAAGAATATCAGAAAGAGTAAAGTTTGGATTCAAAAGATCAATTGAAAAAGGAAGAGTTCTTGGAAATAATTCTATATGGGGATATGAAAAAAACAATTGTAAATTAGAAATGAATGAAGATGAAGCAAAAATAGTAAAAAGAATTTATGAAATATATGCTACAGGAGATATAGGAATAAGAAAAATCGGAAAAAAACTAGCAAAAGAAGGAATATATACAAGAAAAGGAGAAGAATTTGCATACTCAACAATAAAAAGTATATTAACAAACCCTAAATATAAAGGATTTTACTCTGGAAATAAAACAAGAGTAATAGATTTTATGACAAAACAAAGAGTTACATTAGGAGAAGATGAAATTGTTGAGTACAAGACTACAGAAGATGTTGTACCACAAATTGTTGATGATAAAATATGGGAGAGATGTAATGAAATCTTTAAAGAAAGAAGTGACAAGGCAAAAAGTGAATCATCAGGATATAATACGAAATATAAATATTCAGGAAAAATAGTTTGTAAAAAAGATGGACAAAGTTATTGGAGAACAATTAGCAGAGGAAAAGAGTTTTGGCAATGTGCATTATATAAGAAAAAAGGCATAAGCGGTTGTTCAAATAATGTTAATATCTATACAGAAACACTAGATGGTGTTTTTAAGCAAATATTTGATGAACTATTTGTAAATAAAAAAAGTTATATAGAAGAATTAGTTGGTAAATGTGCAGAGTGTTTTAAGGATTGCTCTACTGAAATTGATATAGAAATGGTACAAAATAAGATTGAAGGATTAAAAAGAGAAAAGAAAAAACTTATAAAATTATATACAACAGAACTTATTGATGAAAAAGAATTTGAAGAAGAAAACAATACATATAATGAAAAAATAATAAGTTGTGAAAATGAGTATCAACAACTTTTAATATCAAGAAAAGAAAATAGTATAGATGAGAAGATGGAAAGCCTAAAGAAAAGTTTTGAAAAAGACATAGAATTTTATCATGGAATTCCTGATCAACTTGTTGATGTTATATTACAACAAATAAAAGTTGAGAAGATTGATGATACAGGATTAGCAAATTTAGAAATAATATTGAAAATAGGATTAACAGTTAATTTGCTATATAAAAAGAAAAAAATAATTAAGTACATAGAAAAGCAACAGGTTGCTAGTTAAAAGTCCACGAAGGGCTTTTTTTAACCTAATCGAAAGCTTCTGAACTAAACATTAAGAATGAAATAAAATCTATAAAATCTTCATCAGACATTTTATGAATTTTATTTTTAAAATCTGCTTTCATAATTTTTATTTCATTTGCAAATGGAAAGTTTTGTTTTTGATTTTTTTTTGTTACGTTTTTTGTTGCTCATAGTATTCCTCCTTGGAAGTATTATACTATGAAATGGTGTGGACATGTAAGAAAATATCTTGAAGTATTTTTAACTCAAAAGTATTTAACAACTTTAAAATTTTTATCTGGAATATGTTTAATTAGTAATTTAATAAAATCATATACATGAATGGTTTCTTCGACTCTTTTACCGTCTTCATGTCTTTCGTAATAATAAGTTTTTGCCATCTAAACCTAAGAGCCTTAAAATTAATATGACGAACGATTCTAAAGATATCTGTGTTACCGGCACCACTGCAAGTGAGTGTATTGAAGTTGGAATGGATGCAAGAACTTTGAGTGAAATTTTGGGGCATTCTAATGTAGGTATAACATTAAATAGATATGTACATACATCTTATAAAATGAAACTAAAATTTTTAGAAAAAATTTAAAGTTTTTCTTCAAGTAACATACTTAAAGGAAAAAATGAATTTTAAAAAAGTCAATGAATTCAAGGATTACAAGCTCGTTTTGTATTTGGAAAAATTATTCTTTTTTGGTAATAAAAACTTTTTCGTAAAATGTCGAAAAAAAGTATTGATAAAAAAAGAACTTATTGGTATAATGAACTTGTGTTTCAGTATCTTTAAGTATGTTACTTGAAGTAAAAAAGAGTATTAAAAAGGATGAAAAAAAGTGAGAATAGTAAAGAAAATATTAACAAGTATAATTATGATAATTTTATGCAGTATTTTATTTGTAAGTGGAGTAATACTAATAAATTCTTATGCTAAACCTAATGAAGTACCATCTTTTTTTGGATGGAAACCATTTATAGTGTTATCAGGAACTATGGAAACACAGATTATGACAGGAGATGTTGCTGTTGTAAAGAAAATTGATGCAAATGAACTAAAAGAAAATGATATTATAGCATTTAAGGATGATGACAATATAGTAATAACTCATAGAATAATTGAAATTATAAAAGATGAGAACGGAGATACAAAATATAAAACAAAAGGTGATAATAATAATGAAGAGGACGATGGAGTTGTAAGTCCAGAACAAATAGAAGGAATATATAAATTTAGAATAGGAAAACTTGGAAATTTAGCATTATTTATACAAACACCAGTAGGAATGGTTGTTTGTATATCAATACCATTATTATTGCTTTTATTATTACAATGGAAGGAATCACTAAAAGAAGGAAAAATAAAAAATGATACACAAAAAGAAATAGAAGAATTAAGAAAACAAAATGAGGAACTTCGTAAAAAACAATAGATGAATTAGGTATTAACATTATAATAAAGAAACCTTTATTATATATAAATATAAATACGAAAGAAAGGGGGAAAAAACATGGAAAAAAATAAAACAATGAAAATGATTTTAATAACATTGTTAATTGCAATGATAGCATTAGTTTTAGTATCAGGAACTTATGCAAAATATACAAGTAGTGCATCTGGAAGTGATACTGCTAGAGTTGCAAAATGGAGTTTTAATGTTGGAGAAAATGACATAGTAGCAAAAGATACATTTACATTTGACTTATTTAAAACAATAACAGACACAGATGTAGTATCTGCAAATGCTGACAAAGTTATAGCACCTGGAACAAGTGGAAGTTTCGATTTAGTTTTAGAAAATAAATCAGAAACATCAGCTAAATATGGAATTACATATACTGTAACAAATACAGCATCAATACCAGTTCAATTTTCAGTAAATGGAAAAGATTGGACAGATAACTTAGCAAATGTAGTAGAAAGTGATACAGATACAAAACTTGCTGCAAACAATGGAACAAAAACAATAACAATTCAATGGAAATGGGCTTACGATGGAGATGACACAACAGATGTAAACTTAGGAAAAGTTGGAACAGCAAAACTAATTGTACAAGCAGATGTAACAGCAACACAAATAGACTAATAATATTTTTGAAAGCTCTATGAAAGTATTTTTAGTAGGGTTTTCATTATCTTAATATATTGGTAAAAGTATTTTTGAAAATATTTTTACGAATATATTAAAAAAATATATAATGAAAGGAGAAAGTACTTGAAAAAAGATAAAAAATTAGAAGAAAGAATAGACATTATTGAAAATGAAAGAAACAAAAGCAAAAGAAAAAACAGAATATTTATTATAATTATTATATTATTGATATTAGTTTTACTTGCATCATGCTTACTAGGATATAAATTAGGAAAAATAGGTTATTCATCAATTAATACATCAGGAACGATGGAAAATGATATAGATTTGATAAGAATCACAGATAATGATGGGATTACATGGGAAAATAATGAATTGCAGGTTTTTAAAAATGCGAATTATAATGGAGAAAAAATTATAGCACCACATTCGAGTGGAATATATAAATTTTACGTGAAAAATGAAACTGAAAATAACATAGCATATAACATAAGATTAGTTGATGAAATGAGCCATTTCGTAAATATGAAGTATAAATTAAAAATAGATAATGTATATATATGTGGAAATACAAATAATTACGTAGAAATAGATAAATTGAATATAGATAATATTGCATTAATGAAAAATTCTACTACATTATATAGTTTAGAATGGTACTGGGAAGACAATGATAAATTAGATACATATGTTGGAGGATTGAAAACGGATGAATATTATACTCTTAAATTTAATATTCAAGCTACTAATATTACAAATGAATAGAGGGGAATATCAAGTTTTATGTTATATACAAATCAAGAAATTGCTAAAAGAAAAAACATTGAAATAAAAATAAAAAATAGTTTTAATGTTTTAATATATATTATTTTAATAAGTATTATGTCATATAATATTTCATTAATACTTCAGAGTATATTTTGTCCAAATAAAACTCCGAGTTTTTTAGGAATAAAAACTTATGTAATAATTTCTGGAAGTATGGAACCTAATATAGATATAGGAGACATAGTAATAGTAAAAGAAGAAAAAAACTTACAAGTGGGAGATGTTATATCATATAGAAAAGGACAAAGTGTTATAACACATAGAATAGTTAATATTACAGAAGAAAATGAAAAAAAAGAGTACAAAACAAAAGGTGATAATAACAATACAGAAGATAGTGAGATTATTTTTAACAACAATATTGAAGGAAAAGTAATAAGAGTAGTCCCTAAATTAGGAAAAGTAGCATTATTATTAAAAAATAAAATTATTATAATAGTAATTTTGATTATTCTTTATATGTACATATCAAGCAATTATAAGAAAAATAAAAAAATAAATTCAAGACATCAAAAGAGATTAGAATATGAAAAAAGAATGAGGTGAAAGTGAAAAAATGAAAAAGAACAAAACAACAACAATAAAATCTCCTAAATTACTAATAGTTTTTACATTTATAACTACTATAATCGTAATATTTTTTTCACTTTCTAAGTATAAATCAACTATTGCAGGAAGTAGCACAGGAAGAGTAGCACAATATGTGCTTGGAATTCAAACTAATAATGAAATGAATGTCCCAATAAATGAGATGAAACCAAATAGTAGTCAGGAATTCTTTTTTGATATTATTAATGAAGAAAACAATAGTAAAAATGAAGTAACATTGAATTATACAATTGAATTAGAGAATAAAGCAAATTTGCCATTAGATTTTATATTATATAGATATGATGAAAACAGTTCTGAATATAAAGAAATAAACTTAAATGCAAATACAACAGAAGAATTTGAGATGGATACAAAAAATAAAATTGATCACAAATATAAAGTAAAAGTAAAATGGAAGGATAATACAACAAATCTAAATTATGATAGTTATAAATATAGTAAAACAATAGATTATCTCAAGATAAGTGTTAATGCTATACAAGTAGATTAAATAATAGAAAGGGTTTAAAGATGAGAAAAAGAAAAATTAATTTGAAAATTATAATATTTGTTATTGTTGTGATTTTCTTTTTAATACTATCATCAACAATGGCTAAATATGTTTTTGAAATTCAGAATATACAACAAGTAGAATCGAAAAAGTTTTACTTTAATAGTGATATCTCAGCTGATAATGAAAATAATTATTATACAGAAATGTGGGATGGAGAAAAAGAATTAGAAGTAAATTTTTGTGTAAATAATTATGAAAATCAAAATTTAATAACATCTGAAGATATAAAGTATAGCATTGAAGTGGAGAAAATAAATGATGTAAATGATGAAATTACAACAAAAATATTTGGAGATAATAAAGAAATTTCTGAAGAACAAATATTGACAGGAAATGTACAGTCTATAAAAAATTATACAATAAAAATTTCTGCAAATAAAAAAATAACATCAGATTTAGTTAAAATAAAGTTAAAAATAAATTCTATAAGCCCATACAAGAAAGAATTGACTTCTGATATAGATATCAATATTTTAAATAACAATAATGAGATTAATTCAACAATTATTGATAATGGAGAATATGTAACATTAAAAATTCAAACAAATGACTATATAGAAAGTAAGACAATAACTTATGATAATACGAAGTTAATTTTAGATCAATCAAGTGCAGTATTAGAAAATATAAGTAATAGTACGAATGATGCTAAAAATAGTTTTGTTATACCAAAAGCAAACTTTGAAAAAAATACAAACTATGAAATACATTTTATAAAGATTGATGCAAGCATTAATATTGAATTAGGAACTGATATAATAATAAACTAATATTGCGAATACTGAGGAGGAAAAAATGAATAGACTAAAAAAATTTTGGATATTTGCAATTGTTTTGATTGTTGCTATTGCAACATCAATAATAGTTGAAATTAATAGATATGTACCAGAGTCTAAAGCTGAAGAGAAAAATACAAAATCAATAAGTGTTACATACAAATCTGGAATAGGCGAAGGAGAAGATGTTGTAGTTACACAAACTTTGTGTGATTCGCAAACACAAGGAAGCAATGATTACACAGACGGAAAAATAGTATTATATAGAAATGGTGAAAATGGAATAAACTTTTCAGCAGAACAGGTAGAATATAATAAAGTGATGTATGACAGAATTTTAACAGGTTGGAAATTAACATCAGTTATGAAAGATGGAACTGAAATAACGAATTTTGTTGAACCTGAAAATCAAAATTATGCAGATAAAACAAATGCCAATAAAGATATTGGTACAGTATATGCACAAGAAGGATGGTATATTGTTCCAGATGGAGTAACAGCAATAACTGTTGAGGCTGTTTATGCGAGAGCAATATATGTAAGAAGTCCATTTGATAAAATGTATTATGATGAAGTTCATTGCTTTTACTATGGAGAAAATAGTGATGGAACAACAACTTTAGCAGGTACAGCAGTTGCCAAGAGTTCTGATAATAATGATGGAAGTACAGTAGAAAAAGCAGTTTCAACTTTAAAAAGAGCGTATGAACTTATGACTGCAAGTGATACTTTAACTGTCTATGATACAGCATTTGTTCTATGTGGAGATATGTATGAAATAAATTATCATCCAGAATACAGTAAATATGCAACTGGAACAGCAGGAACATTTTCTAATTATTCTAGTCAGAATTTTGGATATAATTGGTATGAAACAAAACCTGTTACAATTACCAATAGTAGTGATAGATATAATTTCTATACAATTTCACCTTCATATGATTTTAACAATTATTCATCATTGAGGCTTGATGGTTTATATTTTGCAGCATTGCCCATAGGTAATGTGAAAAAAGTCCATTCAGAATTAAGTGCAACAATAGGAACATATGTGAGAATTAGGCAATTTAATTTTTATAATTCAAATTCTATGTATGAAACTACGGAAACAGTGGAAACAGATATGGGATATATGCAAATTAGATATAGAAATATGAAGTATATGAAATTGAATGGGGGATATTGGAATCCCGTAAATAATTATAACATTAGTAGTGAAACATTAAATAAATCAAATTATATACAAATTGGAGGAAAAGCAAATATAAATGTTGTTACAACGGGTGGTTATAATAATGGCTCAAATATTGAGGGAATTTTAACTAATCCAGTAAGTTTGATAGTAACAGGCGGAAGGATCACAGAAGGCATATATGGAACTGCATACGTACAAGGAGGAAGTGTAAAAGGAAATGTGAATATTTTTATTTCTGGCGGATATATATCAAATGTATATGGGGGAGGAAATGGTTCTACATATGCAAATGGAGAAGAAAAGGGAAATGTAAATATAGACATTACAGGAGGTATATTTGGTAATATATATGGAGGAGGACAATACTATACTTCTAAAATTTCAGGAGATATTAATTTAAGTATTGAAAATGCAATAATTAATGATAATATATTTGGAGGAGGTAGAGGTGGTCAAGTACTAGGAAGCACTAATTTAATATTAAAAAATACAACAGTAAAAGGAAATTTGTTTGGAGGTGGTCTTGGAGTAGCAGACGGGATTGAAGTTAAATTAATTGAATATTATTCTTCACAAAGCTTTGAACAAAATAAGAAGGCTTATAATGAAAAGGCTGCATCGATTGGTGATGTTAATTGGGAAGAAGCACCTAACAATTTTCCAAGTTATAATGAGGAAACGGCGGAAATTGAAGGGAGAAGATATCATCGTTATGATGTTGCTAGTGGTAGTCTTTATTTTTACGAGATTGGAATAAAGTATTTTTTGACATTAGCTAATGTAAAAAATAATATAAATATAGATATAGAGAATTCTACAATTGAGCAAAATATTTATGGAGGAGCATCAATTGGATTAGTAGAAGGAAATATTAATCTGAAATTAAAAAATACTAATGTAAATGGAAATGTATATGGTGGAGGAGATGGAAAATCAACACCATCAACAATAAACTTATATTCTCCAATACAAGATTATAAAGAATTGACTTCTCAGGGGATGGATAACAATCCTTGGATAGGAAGTTTCTCATGGACAAGTGATAAAGACATTTTGACATATTTTAAAGGAATATATGATGGAAAAAATAAAGTAATATATAATTCAGATAATACAACAACAGCGTTTAGTGAATTATCAGAAGAAGCACAAGCAGTAGCAGAAAAGTACGGAACAAAACAATTAGTATATTCAAGTGATGTAGAAAAATTAGGCTTTGTAGAAGGAGATATAACAGTAAATATAGATGGAGGAACATACAAAAAAGCAGTGTATGGAGGAGGAAATAACGGTCAAGTAAAAGGAAATGTAACACTAGAGCTTGCAAATATTTCATCAGACCAAAATGTGTATACAGGTGGAAATACAGGTAATGTAGAAAAAGGAACATCACTAACAATTAACTCAGGAACATATGCAAATGTATTCGGAGGAGGATATTCAGGAAAAGTATTAGGAGATAGTACAGTAACAATAAATAAAGGAACATGTGCAAACATATTTGGAGGAGGAGATCAAAGTTATGTGCAAGGAAACGCAAATGTAACAATAGGTCAAGAAAATTCTTCAAACGTGATAAATGTAACAGGTCTAGTGTATGGTGGAGGTCGAGGCTATGATGCCAATAATGATGGAGATGCATCAGACTTTACAACAGTATATGGAAATTCTACTGTTTTAGTACAAGGTATAAATACTTTAGTAGAAAATTATGGCTCAACAAAACTTGGTGCGGTAGCAGGAAATGTAGATGTAAACTTCAAAAACTATTGGTCAGGAAACTCAACTGCAAAATATAAAACTATGAATGGTATAGATAGAGCAACAACAGTAAGCTTTAATAATAGTTATGTACTGTTAGAGAATAAAGACTCAAGTGGTAATTTAGTTGGAATACAATCAATAAAAAACCTGGTAATACCGAAAGGAAGTGGACTGAAAATATCAGCAAATGGAGAAATAACAGGAAACTTTGAAGGCGGAGGAGAGTTATACCTAGACAGTTTGGTATGTTTAACAGTAAAAGGAAATATAACAGGACAAACGACAATGATACTAAATCCAAAATTATTAGAAGATGGAAACCAAGTAATAAAGGGAGGAATAACTGTACCATATTTAAAAGTAGGAGGAACGGCACCTGAAAAAATAGCGTTAGTAAGTGGAGAAGCAAACAGATATAAAATAATACAAGCAAATAAAGAAACAGTAAAAGAAGAAATAGGAGAAGATTATATATACTATTATATAGCAAAAGATGTAATAGTACAGAATAACATAACAGTAGAAACAAACAGTATAGAAAACAGAAAGTATAAAGACAAAATAACAAATACAAATGATGTACTAATTTTAAATACAGGAACATTTACAACAGATTATAATATTTCATATTATTTAACAGATGATGCATACAAAGCAAAAGATTATAGTAATATATCAAGAAAGTTAAAACTAATATCAAATACAGACAAAGAAAAAGTTATTATAATGCCAGTAGGAACAGAGATAACAATGATAATAGATGGAAAATATTATTCATATGTAGTAAACACAGAAAATTTATCAGAAATAAGCTTGAGTGATTTTACAAATAATGAATCATCAACTAAATATGACGAGTTAAAAGACATAACAAATTCAGAATTAGTAGACAAATCATTAAATGAGATAAATGGAACAACAACATATACATTCAAAGAAAATTACAAATTTATAATTAATTTTACAAATACAAAAGGAATAGAAGTAGACAGATATTATCCATCGCTTGAAGTATATTATGGACAAACATCATTTGGAGATGAAAAGAAAGATGTAGCAAATAATATAGTTGATATTCAAAAAAGAGAATATACTTTAGATTTAGTAAATGATAGAACATACTATGAGCCAGATAAAAAAATAAACTTAAATGGTACTTTAAAAATAGGAAGTTTAAAAGAAAATACATATTTGCCAACAAAAGATTTAGATTTAAAAATAAATTTAAAAGATAGTACTGATAATATTGTGAAAATTCCTGAAGGAACACAAGTTGTAATAAATAATAATTATTATCAAGTTAAAGATGGACAAGTTATATGTAAATTATTAGATAATTTAAGTACATCAACTATGCAACAAAGTTTAGATATAAATTTGGATATGTCAAATATTTTACCACAAGATAGAATTACAAAAGGAGATTATAAAATAGAAGTAGAATATTTAAACAGTAAACAATATGAAAAACTTACTGAGAATAATATTTCAATTATAAGTAAACAAACAGAATATGGGGTAAGTACAGACATAAATTTAATAAATGGAATTGAGAATACTCAAATTCAACTAATATCAGGAAGTCAAGAAGAAAATAGAAGTATAAAAGTCAAATACTCAAATCTCAGTGAATTAAACAATATGAAAATAAAAATAAAGGCGGTAGAAAGAACAGGAGAATTTGAATATAAAGAAACAGCTAATAGCAAGAACAAAATTGATATTGATACAACAGAATTGAATGTTGTTGATGAAAAAGATGTAGAACAAAATATAAATATTACTTTTAAAAAAGAATTGCAAAAAGGAACATATAGAATATTAGTTGAGTTATATGATGAATTTGGAGAATTAAGAACTTCAGACTATGTTAACTTTATAGTTGACTAAAAATAGAAACGGAAGAAAAATATCTTTCGTTTCTATTTTTTACTTATGGATGGTGCTATTTCAAATTTTATATTAAAACAATTAAATTTATCTGTTTCATTATTTTCCAAATAGTCTAAGTAAATATCAAGTTCATCGATATTTTTACAAGCAGAAATTATTGCTGGATGTAAATTATAATTGAATAGTAATTCCATTCCTAAATCAAAGGCTTCTTTAATAGATTTTTGTTCTTTGTTTTTTACAAGACGAAAAGCTTCTTTAAATCGTGAAAAACTAGGATTTTTAAAATTTGAATAAGGAATTGTAAATTCATTTTCAATTATTTCATTTATATTCTTATATTTTAATTTATTTTCAGACAATATGGATTCTAGATTTTCTAAAGTGTAAGGCAATATTACTTTTCCTTGCATTTCAGAAATTATAAGAGTATTTTCTAGTAAATTATCAGGGATATTAGAACTTTGTAAGCTTGGTATTAGATTTTGATTTGTATTATCTGAGTCAGAACACTGGTCAGTAATTGGATCGGCAGTAGAGCAATTCTTTTGAAAATCTAATTTAGTATAATTTATAGCATCAATAAAAAAATTTTCAACATTGATAATGCAAGAAGATATATTACTTGAAATTTCATTGAAATCTTTAAAAGGTATATCTAAAGATTCAATATCATTGGAAGCTTTTATAATCTTCAATTTATGGATATAATTATTAGCACTAGAAATACATTCATCAATTTTATTGTTTTTTTCTTTTAGCATATTTAGAAAGTCTACAAGTTGAGACGAATAATCAGCAGATAAAGCATCTGATGGATAGTCAGATATTTTTAATATGTATTGTAATATTTCACTTTTTTGCTTTTCTAAAATTGCTATATATGCATTTATTGTATTTGAAAAACTAGTTAAAATTTTATTTTTTTCGATATTATCATTTAATGTATCCATTGAACCACCTCTTAATAATAAGTATTATATCTAAATATTTATAAAAAGTCTATTAGATATAGATGAATATTTAAAATTAATTTGACAATTGTACAATAATCGATATAAAAGCAATTGAAAAATGTTCTTCGGAAAACCCTTGTCGAAAGTATAATAGAATACAAAACTCAACTAATAAATATAAAAATAATCAAAGTGCAAAAGAAACAGGCAGAAATCAAGAGAAAATAAAGAATTTTTTCGATTTTGATGTAGTTGAATTAACAAAGGAATTTATACATAAAAAGATATGCAAAATATATGTGGAATATATAGAGAAAAATCATGCTAAATTAAAAATAAATTTCCACCTCGGCTTGGAAATGAGCGAGGTGGATAAAAAAAGTATCTGTTTAGGTCTTATTATATGAATTGATGGAGCTCTTGCACGAAGTTTAACCCCAAAGCGTGAGCCTTGTTTAACCATTTCGGGTTCTTCAAGAACTAATTCATCAATAGATGGTGTAACGATTCCATATCCCTTAGTTTTAACCTCTTCTAAAGCATAAGCAATTTTATCATATTTCTTTTTAGTGCATGCCAAATCGTTCATAATTGAGAATAATTCACCTTCGTTTGTGATTTCCATACCTGTCATTTCAGAAAGTACAGTATAAAATAGTTCATCTTTTAATTGAATTGAAATACAAACTTTACCAGTTCCAAGCATAATGTTTTCAACAGAAGTTTTTGAGATAATATCAGTGCTTTCAATTTGAGAGACACAATTTGAGATATCTTTTAGTGCAGAGACATTTTCAAATGCATTTTGTAATTGTTCAAATAACTTACTTTTAAGTGGATGAGAGAAATCTAAACCATCAACCCATCTTGGAAAGCGAATTTTAATTTCATCAACTGGAAACTCATAAAGCAGACTAGCAAACATTGAATTTATGTTATCAGCAGTTAGATCTTCACAATTAATAGGCATAACTTTTGTGTTATATTTATCAGATAATTGTACAGCTAACTCTCTTGCTTCAGGAGAAGATGGATTAGCACAATTTAACAAAATGATAAAAGGCTTATTAATTGCTCGAAGTTCAGTAACTACACGTTCTTCGGCCTTTACATAATCATCACGTGGAATATCTGTAACACTACCATCAGTAGTTATTAAAATTCCAATAGTAGAGTGTTCTTCAATAACTTTTTTTGTACCAATTTCGGCAGCAGTTTCAAAAGGAATTTCTTCATCAGACCATGGTGTTTTTACCATTCTTGGCATATCATCTTCTAAATAGCCAATTGCATTATCCACCAAATATCCAACACAATCGACTAAACGAGTTTTTAACTTTAAATTTTTATCTATTGTAATTTCAACAGCCTCATTAGGAACGAACTTTGGCTCAGTAGTCATAATTGTACGACCGCCTGCACTTTGTGGCAATTCATCTTTTGCTCTTTCTTTTTTATACTCATTATCTATATTAGGAATAACAAGTAAATCCATAAATTTCTTGATAAAAGTAGATTTGCCTGTTCTTACAGGTCCAACAACTCCAATATAAATATCACCATCAGTTCGTTTGGCTATATCTTGATATAAGCCTATATTTTCCATCTATAATACCTCCTTGATAGACAAACTTTTATTAATATATATGGAACTAGTCATAATAATATGACAGACATATTAAAAAAACTTGATAAAAAAACTTTTATATGATAGAATTGGGCTGTTGAAATACATATAATATACAAAATCTGTTTTATTAGCAATAATAAAGCAGGAAAGGACGGAGTCAGAATGGATAAATTACAAGATACTTTAAACATTTTAAAAGAGTATAAGCAAGATCATATAATAAGATTACTAGAAAAGTTGAATAAAGAGCAACAAGATGAATTAATAAAACAAATAGCTACAATTGATTTTCATCAAATAATGGAGTTATATAATAATACTAAAAAAACAATAGAATTTAAAGAGAGTAAAATAGAACCATTAAAATATTTAGATAAAGCAAAACTCACAGAAGAGCAAAGAAATAATTTTGATGAGCTTGGAGAAAAAGCAGTAAGAAATGGCGAATATGCAGTTGTTACAATGGCAGGTGGCCAAGGAACAAGATTAGGCCATCATGGACCAAAAGGAACATTCAAATTAAATGTATATGGAAAAGGAAAATATTTATTTGAAATTTTAACAGAAAATTTAAAAGAAGCAAATCAAAAATATGGAGTAACAATACCTTGGTACATAATGACGAGTAAGGAAAACAATCAACAAACAATAGATTTTCTAGAAAAACACAATTACTTTGGATATGACAAAAATTATGTTACTGTTTTTACACAAAGTGAATTGCCATTAGTTGACGAAAAAGGAAAATTACTTATTGGAAAAGATTTTAAAATAAAAGAAGCATCAGATGGAAATGGTGGAACTTATTCATCTTTACGTGCAAGTGGATGTTTAGCTAATATGAAAGAAAGAGGAGTAAAGTGGATATTTATAGGTAGTGTAGATAATGCATTATTAAAAATGGTTGATGTAACTTTGCTAGGAATGGCCATAGATAAAAATGTTCAAATTGCCTCAAAATCAGTAGTAAAAGCAAATCCACATGAAAGAGTTGGGGTATTTTGCAAAATGAATGGACACCCAAAAGTAATAGAATATACAGAGTTACCAGAAAAAATGGCAGAAGAAGTTGATGATGATGGAGAACTAAAATATGGTGAATCACATATAATGTGTAATTTATACACAATTAATGCAGTAGAAAAAATCAGTAATGAAATTTTAATGTATCACTGTGCACACAAGAAAAATTCATACATAGATGAAAATGGAAAAGAAGTAATACCAACAGAACCAAATTCATATAAATTTGAGTCATTTATATTTGATGCATTTGAGTTTTTTGATGATATTGCTATTCTTCGTGGAAAACGTGAGTATGATTTTGCTCCTGTAAAAAACAAAGAGGGAGTAGATAGTCCAAGAACTGCAAAGGAATTATATGAAAAATTTTATGCAAAGCAAGTTGTTACAAAATTGTAATTATTTTTCAACCTGGTTTATACATTAAGAAAGGAATGAGATTAAAAATGGAAAAATGTAAAATAAAAAACTTATATAATTTAGATGAGACAATAGCAAAAGAGTTACTAGCAAAATTTGAATACCCATGGGAAGCTTTACCTGAAATAAGTAAATTTATATTAGAAATAGGACCTAAATTAGACCACGAAATTTATGAATTAAAGGGAGAAAATATATGGATTGCAAAATCTGCTAATGTATATCCATCTGCATATATAAAAGGACCTGTAATAATTGGCGAAAATGCAGAAGTTAGACATTGTGCCTTTATTAGAGGTAATGCTATTGTGGGAAAGAATGCGGTTGTAGGAAACTCAACAGAATTAAAAAATGTTATATTATTTAATAATGTACAAGTGCCACATTATAATTATGTAGGTGATTCTATATTAGGATATAAAGCTCATATGGGAGCTGGTTCAATAACTTCTAAAGTCAGATAAGAAATTGGTTATAGTAAAAGATAAAGAAGAAAAAATCAAAACAGGATTGAAAAAGTTTGGGGCAATGATAGGAGACTGTGTAGAAGTTGGTTGTGGAAGTGTTTTGAATCCAGGAAGTGTTATAGGAAAAAATACAAATATATATCCACTATCATCAGTAAGAGGAGTTGTACCAGAAAACAGTATATACAAGAACAAAAACGAAATAATAATAAAAAAATAACTGTTTAAATTTAATAATGTTGAATAAAATGTCCAGTAAATAATATTACTGGACATTTTACATTTGTTGATTTCCAGGTATAAAATAATCTACAACTCCATAAATTAAAGCACCAATTATAGCAGCCATCCAAGAAATTGAATAGCCAACTACAAAATACTGTGTAAAATATAAAATAATAGCAGCCAAAGCAAAACCGACAAATCCTTTTCCAAAAGGACTTGCATGTAGACCTGTAAATTTGATTATTAAATAATCCATTATTGTTAAAACAACTGCTGCAAGTGCCAATGCCCAAATATTACTTATAGTAAAATTAGGAGTGAAAAATGCAGTAATAGCAAGAACTATAGCAGCTGTGATTAATCTACCAACAATTTGCCAAACTGTAGAAGTACCTGTAGTACTATTGCTTTGAGAATTTGACATATCAAAAACCTCCTTATTTATTTTTTTATAATTTAATTTTTTCAAGGTTATATCAGTAGTATTTACAAGAAAAAAATAATTATACAAAAATCGTATAAATGGCTAAAAAATGTGAAAAATAATAATAAAATTTTGATTTTGGAGGCAATAATATGCTAATAACATTTTTTAGAGCAATTGTTTTATACATACTTGTATTAGTAGTGATGAGATTAATGGGAAAGCGTGAAATAGGTCAAATGCAACCATTTGAATTAGCAATTTCAATAATGATTGCTGATTTGGCAACTTTACCAATGACTGAAACAGGAGTACCAATATCAAATGGAATAATCCCTATATTAGGATTATTAGTAATGCACCTTACTATATCAATGCTAAATTTAAAAAGCACAAAAGCAAGAGAGATTATATGTGGAAAACCGGCAATATTGATTTTCAGGGGAAAGGTTGATGAAAAAGTTTTAAAAAAAGAAAGATTTACAATAAATGAGCTTGAAGAAAGGCTTAGAACCAATAATATATTTAATATAGGAGATGTTGAATATGCTGTTTTAGAGACAAGTGGACAAGTAACAGTGATACCTAAACCTAATAAAAGAGCAACAACACCAGAGGATTTTAATATAGAAGCAAAATATGAAGGAATACCATATGATTTAGTTGTTGATGGTAAGGTAATGTATAAAAATTTGGAAAAGCTAGGAAAAAACTATGTATGGTTACAAAAACAAACAGAAAAATTTGGAATTAGACCGGAACAAGCATTAATAGTCACAATCGATGGGGACAATCAATTTTTTTGCCAACCATTAGAAAAGGATGGTGAAAAAAATGTTTAAAGAATCTGTAATATGTATAATAATAGTTGTAGTTATTTTTTCATTAGATGTGTTTACACAAGACTATACTAATAAAACAACATTAGAGATAACAAAGATATTTTCAGACTTAAAAGAACAAATTTTAAAAGAAGATAAAGAACAAATTACAAAACAAATAGCAAGTTTAGAAGAAAGTTGGAAAGGAAGACATAATAAACTAGCTTATTATATAGAACATGATGAACTTGAGAAAATAGATACAGCAATTGTATCTGCAAAAACTTATATCGAAACAGAAGATTACTCTTCAGCAGCAACAGAACTTGATGTTGGAAAGTTTGTGCTTGAACATATCCAACGTAAATATGCATTTAATTTGGTTAATGTATTTTAAAAAATAATTCTATATTTTATAAAGTTGCCCAAATGCAACAAAATACATGATATACAAATAATTGTACAAACTAACTTCAGGTGATTTTATGAAAATAGAAATATTATTAAAACAAATTAGACTTGAAAAAGGAATGACACTTGAAACACTTTCACAACTGTCAGGGATAAGTAAAGGACATTTGAGTAAAATAGAAAGGCAAGAAAGAGAACCTAAAATAAGTACGCTAATATTGATAGCTAAAGCATTAAAGGTAGATGTTAACAATTTGTATAGGGTTGAAAATTAAATTCAGGAGATATAGCGCAATGTCTCTTAAATTTATGCCTATTTGAAAAAAGGTAATTTTTTTATTAATTATACTTTGCATAAAAAATAAAACGTGATAAAATACTATAGATACCATAAAAAACATTAGTAATAGAACAATTTGCGAATGCAAGGAGGGCAAAAATTATGAAACGGAAGTATGAAATACCTCAAATGAGTGATAAAGATATTGCTCATTGGTATGAAAACATTAGACCAATCGTAAAACGTGATACATATCTGAGAAAACTATCAGAAAGAGAATTAACACATGTAGCATATACTTGGCTTACTGAAGCAATTGATTATGCAGAAAAAGTTGTTGCTTTTGAAATAATTGCAGGAGCTATTGGAATGGAGGGTATATTCAAAGATGAATTAAATGCAGGTTTCCATGTATCAATTGTACGCTTATATCAGGCAAAAGATGATACCAATGAAGCTGCACAACAAATTGAAAGATATCCTACTCCAAATTATCAAGTACCTGTTGGAATGGCAGAAGAACAGTTTAAGAAACTGTTTATTTTTAAATAACCGTTTCATTTAAATGAAATAACCACCCTCTGTAAATTTTACTGAGGGTGGTTATTGATTGTACGTAATAATGATACGGGTTTTCTTGTATATCTTTTATTTATTTTTAGTTTATACCATTTATAAAAAATTTAATTAAGATAATATAAGTTGAATTTTTCATTAATAAAAGCTCACAATTATGATACGATTAAACAATAACAAATAACCCTTAGACTTAATCTAAAGGTTATTTGTAATCAACTTGACCGTCTTTCATGTCTAAATATCTTCTTAATTTGAGTGTATTTCAACTCATAGCAGAATTACTTCTACTAATATTATTATACTCAATTTGTAAAAAAATCAACAAAATATTAAAAAAATTTATTTTCATGTCGTTATTGATATTGGAAAAATTAAAGATTTTGAAAGATTTTCTTATTGTAGAATAGATCAATTAAGAGCAATAAGTAAATTAAGACTACAAAAATGTTGGAAGCTTGGAATGTGAAACAAAATCATCAGGGAGAACAGATGAAAATGGAAATTTAGCACCTATGCATGATATGAGTTATTTTGATAGAAGCGTTCCAGCAGATGTAGGAGAAACTTATAGAAAAAGCTTAGGAAAAGATATGTTTGAAAGAGCAAAAAATATATTAAAGATATTAGAAAATAGTGGAATTAATATAAGCCATACAGTTATCCCTAATACAGCTCACAATGACCGAGAAGCATTTAAATTAGCACAAAAAATCCCTTATATAAAAATGCTAAAGGAATTAGATTTGCTCAAGAGACAATAATTCTTTCAACTTTTAGTAAAATGAAACAACGAGATATTAGCAAGGAAAATAATGATACAGAAGTTGAACAGGACTAGTTTATAAATAAAAAAAACATATTATGCTTTGCCGAGCTATGTGGTGTTTTATCATAATTTATATGGTAGCACATAATAATTTTGAGCAAATAAAAACAACACACATCTGTAACTGCACGTTTAGATGTGTGTTTAACATATTTATTCTGGCAACCACGTTTGTGGTTTGTCATTTCCTATATTTATTATACACAGATATTAAAAAAATGTCAAATAAAATTTAGAAAATTCTATAATAAAAATGTATGTTAGTCAATGATGTGAAACAAATTAATATATTATTCTC
>ENA-OPSW01000934-OPSW01000934.1-human-gut-metagenome-genome-assembly--contig:-NODE-934-length-20219-cov-6.402103_pt1 | contig 20219 bp, 18 predicted proteins | sample MGYA00241463_ERZ501918 | MGnify/ENA primary metagenome ERZ501918 (study PRJEB25962, sample SAMEA2042443) | human gut metagenome | biome: human gut; feature: human-associated habitat; material: faeces... | reverse complement strand
ATCTGCCGCACCTCGCTCGCCGTATCGGCACTTAGAATTATGCGGTATTGCCATATTTCTACAAACACAGCAGGATTTTACATTAAAAAGCCTTAAATCCTGCTTGTATTTGCGAAATATCCGTCATGCTCTTTGTTTTCAGATTCACATTAAAGCAGCAGCCAGTTTATTTTACTCTTCCACCAAAGGGCGCATCAAACCCGAAAATGTGCCGCTGCTCAGTTCTTTACCCCGGCAGCGGCACATTCCATTGGTCTGTTTCAGCCCTCGTTCATATGCCGACGGTTGCGCACGCCGACATTTTCCAGTTCTTCCGGCTCCATTACAATGCGGTACAGTTCTTCATAGCTGTGCACCGTATATTTGGGCTGGATGCCGGTTTTATTTTCCTCGTTGGCAAAGTTGACCCAGCAGGTATCGATCCCTGCGTTGATACCGCCCTTGATATCGGCCAGCAGGTCGTCCCCCACCATCAGCACACGGCTGCGGTTGGTCAACCCCAGGTCCCGGATGGCATAGTCCAGCAGCTTGGGCGAAGGCTTTGTCGCACCCACTTTTTCCGAGATATACACACCATCCATAAAGCGGCCAATGCCGGATGCCGCAATGCGGGATTCCTGTACCTGGGTAGCACCGTTGGAAACGATTGCCAGGGTAGCAACTTCGCCCAGTTCTTCCAGAGCGGTCAGCGCACCGGGCATCAGATCCGCATGGTTGGCCAGCTCGTTCTCATAAAAGTCGTTCATCTCGCGGGCGTTGCCGGCTTCCGGTGTGCCAAGAGCCTGCATCACGCGGCCAAACCGCACCGCAAACAGCTTGCTGCGGTTCAGCTCGCCTTTGGCAAGGCTGTCCCACAGCTGGCGGTTGATCTGGTGGTAGGTTTCCAATGCTTCGGGGCCGTTGGGCATGCCGTAATGCTCTAACGTAATGCCGACCGCAGCACGCTCCGCTGCGTTAAAATCCAGCAGGGTGTTATCCACATCCAGTAAAAGACAAGTATAATTTGCCATAGATTTATTCCTTTTTTCCGGTCTATTCTTGCCGGATATCTGCCGGGGTGCTGCCCTGCCGCCAAAACAATTACTCCGTGTGCTGTGCTTCCGTCCGTTCATCGTCCGTCAGCGCATCGTCAAGGGGTTCTGTGTCAAGGGGCTGGCCCCAGTCAAAATCATAGTTTTCCACACTGCCGTCGGTCACATCGTTCTGGCCGTTATCCGGCTGATAGCCAGCCTCGCAGTCAAAGACAAACATGTGATCACCTCCCGGCTTATGCTATGCCGGGGGCAGGCGCTGTGTGACTGCAATCAGTCTCCGCCGCCAAAGGGGAAGAACGGGAACTGATCGCCCGAATCACTTGGTTCCGGGGTTACCGTGGGGTCTGAAAGGGGTTCCGTTACGTTGATGACAAGCTCTGCATACTGACCATTGTTGGCAGCACGCACGGTATAGCTGCCAACGGTATCCGCGCTGAACTGCACGTTATCGCCGGTTGCACTCCACTGCGGCTTCTGGGCGCAGGTCCAGGTGGTATCCCCCGAAGGATTGCTTACGTTGGCCTGCAGCGTTGTGGTACTGCCTGCCGGCATGGAGCTGACACCGGTGATGCTGACGGTGGTAGCCGGTGCCTGCACATGCACCATCAGTTCCTGCGAAGTATAGGTACCGTTGACTTCCAGCCCGGCCTTGATGCGGTAATCTCCGGTGGCATTCGGCGTAAAGGTATAACTGGCGCCATTCTGCATCAGGTCATCGTTGACCGACCACTGCACACCGCTGTTATCATAGCTCTTACCGCCCAAGGTGACACTGGCGTTGATGGTCAGGGATTCACCCTGCTTGATGGTGCTTTCGCCCTGATCCAGGTTGATCTGCACACGGGCATCGTTGAACATTGCCGTCACGGAAATATCCTTGGTCGCGCTGTCCACACGGGTAGCGGTGGTCAGGCCATCGCTCCACTTATAGAACGTATAGCCGTCCGCCGCCACAGCGGTAATGGTCACGGTCTGCTTTTCGGCTGCGTCCATTTCGATGGAAGTTACGCCGCTCTGGTCATTGCCCTGCAGGGTGCCCTTGCCTTCTTCCACCAAGTATTGCAATTTGAACGTTGTAGGGGTTGCCGAAGGCGTGGGCTCCGTGGCGGCTGCGCTGCCGCCAGCCTGCTCAGTACGCTGCGGAATATCATCCGTGTTGGGGCGGGTATCCGCAGTATCGTAAGCATGATTGCGCAGGTAGTTCAGCACCACATTCGCGCCGGATGTGCTGAAGCCATTCTGTTTGTTGTTCAAATAGGCTGCTTCGGCATAGCCGCTGTTACTGTCTTTCAGTGCTTCGGCCAAGTTCAGGTATTTATAGCCTTCATCATTGCACATCTTGGCCAATTCCTGGTTGAACTGGTCGATCATCAGCTGCGTTTTGGCGGCATCAGATGCATTTTTTGCCACAGGCGGAATGGCACAGACAATGACATCGCAGTACTGGTACGCACCGGTAATTGCGATGACAGCCTGCTTATAGTTACGGGCAAAATTATCATAGGAAAGGCTGCCGTCCAGATCGTTGCTGCCCAGCAGCATGACCACGCGGCGGGGTTTCATTTTGGATACCGCCTGCGGGACGGTATAGGCGCTGGAATCCCCCGCAAAGTAAACGCAGGCATCGTTCAGCAATGAGCTGACGGTCAGGCCGTCCTTGCCTGCAAACTGATCCAGCGTGATGACTTTATCGTCATACAGGGACTTGGCAAACTGATCCCCCACAAACAGCGTGGAGGAAACATAATCGGTGCCTGCATCAGAGGTTTTGGCCAGCACGGACCCCAGCGAAGTATCCAGCGGATATGCCTGCGGGTCATAGCGGCCGCTGCCGCCCAGCGACAGCTTGCCCGGCAAAACCCAGGATGCAATAAATGTAAGGATGACAGCCAGCACACATACTGCCAGAACAGCACATGCCTTGCGCTGGGTTGGGCTGAAGGATGCCCGGCTGCCGGATGTTTTGCGGCTCATAATGTTCGTTTCTCCCTTTGTTCCTTATGTAGGATGCGCCCGCGGGCCGGGTTGATTCCGGCGGCGGGCTGTGCCCGGCAGCGCTTTGCACCGCGCGGGGTTCAGCCCAGAATATACTGGGTCAGTTCTTCACAATTTTGCGCCAGCAGCACCGGATTCCAGGGTTCCATTTCTTCCCTGCTACCATAGCCGTACAGCACGGCAGCAGCGGGCAGCTGGTTGTTGACTGCGCCCTGCATATCATCCTGGCGGTCCCCCACCATCAGGATGCGTTTGCCCGCCAGGCGTGGGTCCTGCAGCACAAGGCGGATCACATCCGTCTTGTTGTCCACACTTTCGTCCATGCTGGCCCCGCCAATACGGTCAAAATAGTCAAACAGCCCCTGCTCTTTCAGGATGGGTGTTACAACTTCGACCGGTTTGCAGGTTGCCGTTGCCATGTACAGCCCGGCATCTTTCAGGGTATCCATCATCTGACGCACCCCGGGGAACAGGCTGCACTGGTGGCTGCCAACTTCCTCGTAATGCACGCGGTAATACTCCACGGCCTGCTCCACCTCGGCATCCGTTGCAAAGTGCTGGGCAAAGCTCCAGCGCAGCGGAGGGCCAAGGTAGCGGGAACAATCTATCGCATCCGGGTCAAGGCCCATTTTGCGGAACGCATAGGCAAAGCAGTTAAAAATGCCCGGCCGGGAATGGATCAATGTTCCATCAACATCAAATAAAACGGCGTCGTAACGCTGCATCCAAAATACCTCCTGCGGAAAGGCGGTGCTCCCTTTATACAGTCCTGATAACTTCCCATGGCGCTTGCGGCCGCGTTGTTTATGGCTACTCTCCCGGTGTAAAGCACACTCACTTTACATCCATTTCAAGAGCCTTGGCCGCATACCATGCAGAGAAAACAATGAACTTTCCTGAGTTCTTTCTGTTCTCTTTTGGTGTATACGGAACCGAAAACAGACGATCCGATACTCTGCCATCTGTCAATTCCGTCATAATATACAGTTGTATTATATCATAACTGTCAAGGTTTGAAAATGACTTCACGGAAATTTGATAATTTGCCCCTTCTTTCCTGCTCCAAAAGACAAAAAAGCCGCTGCAAACCGGTAAAATCCGGCCCACAGCGGCAGTTAAATGGTATAAAACTTATCCAAATCCGATCCTGTACGCAATCTTATCAGGAAAGGATCATGCGGTCATTGGCTTCGCCGCCAGCCTGCTCAAAGCGCTGCAGCAGATCCGATACTTCCAACTTTGTCTTTTCTTCGCCGCGCACATCATAAATCACATGGCCTTCGTTCATCATGATCAGGCGGTTGCCATAGCGAATGGCATCGCGCATATTATGGGTGATCATCAGGGTGGTCAGGTGGTTTTCCTGCACGATCTTGTTGGAAATTTCCAGCACCTTGGCGGCGGTCTTGGGGTCCAGGGCTGCGGTGTGCTCGTCCAGCAGCAGCAGCTTGGGCTTTTTCAGGGTCGCCATCAGCAGGGTGACTGCCTGGCGCTGGCCGCCGGAAAGCAGACCGACCTTGCTGGTCATGCGGTCCTCCAGGCCCAGGCCCAGGGTTTTAAGCAGCTCGTGGTACTCGGCATTTTCCTTTTTGGTAATACCAACGCGCAGGGTGCGGCCCGCACCGCGGCGGGCGGCCAGGGCCAGGTTTTCATCAATCTGCATCGTGGCGGCGGTGCCCATCATGGGGTCCTGGAACACACGGCCAATGTAAGCGGCGCGCTTGTGCTCCGGCAGGCGGGTGATATCCTTACCATCAATAATGATCTTGCCCATATCCACCGGCCACACACCGGCAACAGCATTCAGCATGGTGGACTTGCCTGCACCGTTGCCGCCGATTACGGTGACGAAATCGCCGTCCTCCAGTGTCAGGTTCAAATCATTCAGGGCAACCTTCTGGTTGACCGTACCGGGGTTAAAAGTCTTGTAAACGTTTTTGATCTCAAGCATTGCTGCTGCCGCCTTTCTTTACCGCAACGCGGGTGAAGTATTTTGCTTTCCAGTATGGAACCGCAAGGAAGATGGCGACCACGATGGCGCTGAGCATTTTGAGCAGGTCGGTATCGATCTTGAACCAGATGCAGATCTGCATAACAATGTAGTAGATGACGCTGCCGATGCCAACGCTGAGCAGCTTGAGCGCAAAGTTGCGAAAAATCTTGCTGAACACGGCTTCACCGATAACAACGGCAGCCAGGCCGATCACGATAGCACCGCGGCCCATCTGGACATCAGCAAAGCCCTGGTACTGGCTGAGCAGCGCACCGGAGAATGCCACCAGACCATTGGAGAGCATCAGGCCCAGCACAATGTTGAAATTAGTGTTGATGCCCTGCGCCCGCGCCATGTTGGCGTTGCAGCCGGTAGCGCGAATGGAGCAGCCAAGCTCGGTGCCGAAGAACCAGTACAAAATAGCGATAACAACCACCATAAGAACGGCCACGATCAAGATGGTATTGCGGTAAAACGGAACGCCTTTGATATAACGCAGGGATACCAGCAGGTCATATTTGTCCACGTTGATAGCCTGATTGGCTTTTCCCATGATTTTCAGGTTGACCGAATATAGGGACAACTGAGTCAAGATACCGGCAAGGATGGCCGGAATGCCCATAAACGTGTGGAACAGGCCGGTCACCAGGCCAGCCAGCAGGCCAGCACCAAACGCCAGCAGCAGGGACAGCCAGACGTTCATGCCGGAAATCATACACATGATGCAGACCGCACCGCCAAGGCCCAAGGTGCCGTCTACCGTCAGGTCGGCAACATCCAGGATGCGGAAGGTAAGGTAAACGCCAATCGCCATAATGGCCCAAATCAGGCCCTGCGCCAATGCGCCCGGCATGGCATTGAACAATGTTGCAATGTTCAAGAGATCATCAACTCCTCAAAAAAAAGATATAGTCTTTTTAATTATATCAAAAAATCGCGGGAAAGAAAAGCCTTTTCCGCGATTTTTGTATTAAAGTTACCTGCATCAAATCAAAGCAGGCCGTTCTGGCTGTTTAGCCCTCGTATGCCACATAATCATCTGGGATGGTGATGCCCAGAGCTTCGGCAATGGTCGGGTTGTATTCCTTAGTGAACTCCGGAGCGTACTCAATGGGCATCTCCTCAACCTTGCTTTCGCCGGTCAGGATCTTGGCGGCCATCTTACCGGTAGCAACGCCCAGGTCATAGTAGCTGATGGACAGGGTAGCAACGCCACAGCCGCTCATGATGCCTTCCTCGCCTGCAACAACAGGCACACCGGCGGGCTGGCAGATGTTATTGACGATCTCAGTGTTGTTGGCAACGGTGTTATCGGTGGGAACATAGATCACATCGCTGGCATCGGCAGCGCTCTGGCAGACGGTGGCCAGATCATTGGAGTCAGAGAATGCGTAATACTCGCAGGTGTAGCCCAGTTCTTCCAAGCTGGCCTTTACGGTATCAACCTGATACTGGCTGTTTGGTTCGGCGCTGCAATACAGCAGACCAACGGTCTTTGCATCGGGGAACAGTTCCTTGATGATTCCTGCCTGCTCATCCAGAGGAGCCAGGTCGCTGGTGCCGGAAATATTGGTGCCGACAAGGCCATCGAAGTCATCAATACCCAGTGCCACGCCGTACTCGGTAACAGAGGTGCCCAGAACCGGGATGGTGTTGGTGCCGGCCTGTGCAGCCTGCAGGGCGGGGGTTGCGTTGGCCAGGATCAAGTCAACATTATCAGAAACAAAGCCATTGATGATGGTGCTGCAGGTGTTGGAATCGCCCTGGGCGTTCTTTTCCTCAAAGGTAACGGCATCGCCGAGCTGCTCGGTCAGGGCATCCTTAAACCCCTGGGTTGCAGCGTCCAAAGCAACGTGCTGCACCAGCTGGCAGATGCCGACCTTGTAGGTCTGGCCGTCAGCAGCGGCGGTATCGGAAGCGGCGGTGGATTCTGCGGCAGAAGAAGCGGGGCTGTCCGCGGCCGATGCAGCAGAGCTTGCTGCAGTGCTGCCACAGGCAGCAAGGGAAACAGCCAGGCAGCCGGCTGTCAAAATAGAAAGTGCTTTTTTCATGGTATCTTCCTCCCAAATCTATGCATCACTCACCGGCATCCACTATGCTGCATAGCCTTGGGTGGGTGTCCTCTCCGAAAAGCGATTTAGTGATTTAAAGTATAGCATCAATCGTATTCCCCTGCAAGATACAATCCGCCAAATCACGGCGCTTTAGAGCACTAAATTTCCACATTTTGCACAATTTTAACAAAAAAGCACGCCCTGCGTTCTGCCTTTGGGGCATTCGCACAGGGTGTGCAGTATCAATAAGACTTATAAAATGATATTTTTCTCTGTTTCAGCAATCGGGTGCTGGATTGCTTTTGTGTTCCTTGCCGTTTTGGCCTCATTTATGCAAAGATTGCCGCTTCGGTCTGGTTCAGGATGCGGATAAACGCCTCTCGCGTATCCGCCATACGCAGTTTTTCCGTCAGGCGGTGGTCGCTGAGCAGGTTGACAAGGCGAGCCAAAATCAACAGGTGGTCGCTCTGGCGGTCCGGCGGAACCGCAACCATAAAGATCATATCCACCAGCTTGCCGTCCGCTGCGCCCCAGTCCAGCCCGCGGGTAAGGGTCAGCGCGGCCAGCCCAAGCGAGGCAACGCCCGCATTGCAGGCATGCGGGATGGCAAGCCCTTCCCCAATGGCGGTGGTGCCGCCCGCGCGTTCACGCTCACACACGGCTTTATAGTAGGCGGTACCGTTGGTGATCACGCCGTTGCTCTCCTGAAGTTCCACCAAGGTTTCCAGCGCCGTCTGCACACTGGGCATCTCGGCATGCAGCATTACACTGTCACGGTTCAGTAAACGGCTGACTCTCAGCTGTGTCTGCTCACTTTCCCTGTGTTTCATACGCCCTCCACCTTGCTGATCAGCTTGTAAAGGAACTCGCCCACCGCGCCGCCGGTGCAGTCACAGTTGGTCACTTCGTTGGCCGCTGCTTTTACTTCGGACGGCGCATTGGCCACAGCCACGGAATAGCCCGCTTTTTTCATGATTTCGAGATCATTATAATAGTCACCGATCACGATGGTTTTTTTGATGTTCTCGTTCAGGATATGGCAAAGCTCTTCCATTCCGGCTGCTTTGCTGATGCCGGAAGGCATAATTTCCAAGTAGATCTGGTTGGTAGGCAAAAAGTAATTATCCCGGCCAAAGTACCGCGTTTTGGCGTACTGTCCCGCTTTGCGGATCGTTTCCGGATCCCCGGCAAACACCACCTTCAGCCAGCCATCCGGCACATTTTCCAGCGGGCAGGCCACGCTTTCCATGTGTTCATCCACCTGGTGGGCGTGGGTATAGCTGCTGGCGTGAACAACATACATCTCCCCCGCACCGGCCATGACCTCTACACCAATCTTCGGGAATTTTTGCAGCATATCGGCAATGGCGGCAGCGGCCTGTTCCTGATTCAGGCAGGAGCGACGCAGCACACGGTTGGTCTGGAAATCATACAGCAGCGAACCATTGCAGGAGATTGCTGGCAGCGAAAGCTCGATATCGCCCAGCGCCGCGCGGATCGACTCCGGCGGACGGCCGGATGCGACGGTAAAGCGCCCACCCATGGCGGTAAACAACCGGATGACGCTGCGGTTGCAGGCGGGAATGCCCTCCTTTGCAGTCAGCAGGGTGTTATCCATATCACAAAAAACCAGATAATCACTCAAACGCTCCATGGCGGCTTTCCTTTCTCAGACGGCTTAAGTAGTCCTGAAACCAGTCAGGCAGTGAGCTGTCAAACTGCATCCATTCCCCGGTGGCGGGGTGCACAAAGCCAAGCTCCTTGGCGTGCAGGCACTGACCGTTCAGGCTGCGGATACAATTTTTTGGCCCATACACAGCATCCCCAGCCAGCGGGTGGCCAATGGACGCCATATGCACCCGAATTTGATGGGTGCGGCCTGTTTTAAGCTTGCATGCAATGTAAGTAAAGTTGCCGAACCGTTCCAGCACCTGCCAGCCGGTGTAGGCATATTTGGAGTTCTGCTGGGTCACGGCCATCTTTTTGCGATCCTTAGGGTCGCGGCCGATGGGGGCTTCCACAAAGCCGGTATCCTCTTTCAGGTTGCCATACACCACAGCGTGGTACACCCGATGGATAGAATGCACGCTCATCTGTTCGGTCAGTGCCTGGTGGGCGGCGTCCGTTTTTGCAACGACCAAAAGGCCGCTGGTATCCTTATCAATGCGATGCACAATGCCGGGGCGGATGGCCCCGCCGATGCCGGACAGCCGCCCCGCACAGTGCCACAGCAGTGCATTGACCATGGTGCCGTCCGGGTTGCCGGGCGCAGGGTGCACCACCATGCCTTTGGGCTTGTTGACCACCAGCAGGCTGTCATCCTCATACACAATGTCCAGCGGAATGTTCTGGGGCTGGGCTTCGATGGGCTGCGGGTCCGGCAGGGTGAGCAGAATCGTCTGCCCGGCTTTCAACTTATCCTTTTTGTTCAAGGGGCTGCCGTTGCAGGTCACACTGCCCGCTTCGATCAGGTTTTGCAGCTGGCTGCGGGAAAGATCCGGGCACTGTTCCGCCAGCCAGCGGTCCAGCCGCAGGCCAACGCTTTCCGGCGCAAGGGTCAGTTCACGCTGTTCCATCTGTGGGCGCACTCCCCTTTTGCTGTTTTGCTTTTTGTTCGCGGCGCATATCCAGCAGCAGGCTGAGGACCAGCAGGCCCACGCCGACACAGATGCAGACATCCGCAAAATTGAACACCGGGAAATTGATGAACAGGCAGTTCAGGTAATCCACCACCACGCCGGTGCGGATACGGTCGATCAGGTTGCCAACACCGCCGCCCACGACCAAAATCCAAGCAGCACGCTCCAAACGCGGCATTTTGCGCAAAAGCAGCATACCGGCCAGCACAGCCAGCATCACCCCGGTAACGATCACCAGCAGCGTGCGCTTGCCGCTGAGCATGGAAAACGACATACCATCATTGAGCAGGTAATAAAATTCCAGCACATGCGGGATAAAGGGTTTGCTGCCAACCGGCAGCAGTTCCACGGTGGCCCAAAGTTTGATCAGCTGGTCAACCAGCGTCAGGCCTGCCGCAGCAAGAATGGATAAAATGCCAACCAGCATAAACGCCTCCGTTGTCCGGGCCAATGCAGCGCTGCAAAATGCCCTGACAAAAACAGCGGTGCAAAGGCTTGATAAAAGCGCAAAAGCACCGCTGTAAATCATACTATGGCAATACCGCACAGTTCCTGTTTTGCAGGCTTAAGCACTGGAACAGCGCTTAACATCATGCGGCATAGCCCTTTATTTGAAATTAACCAAGAACTTTCGCACAGCGCGGGCACAGGCCGTCTTCGCCAACAGCTGTGTCGAACTTCCAGCAGCGCAGGCACTTGTTGCCGGCAGCATGGGCAACGCTCATGCCCAGGCCCTCGGTCAGACCCTTCACGCCACCTTCGCCCTTGACCAGATCCACATGGGAAACGATCATCAGATCGGCCAGCTCATCCATCGGGATGGCGTTCAGGAAGTCATACATTTCATCGCTGCAGTACAGGGTAACGGCAGCTTCCAGAGAGGAACCGATGGTCTTATCGGCACGGGCCTGCTCTAGAACCTTCTTTACATCGTCACGCACAGCAATGATCTTGGCCCACTTGGCGTCAAAAGCGGCATCCTCATCGCTCTTGGCTTCCGGCATACGCTCCCAGCAGACATACTCCTGCATGCCTTCCAGCTTCGGGATATAGCTCCAGATTTCCTGGGCGGTGAAGCACAGGATGGGGGCAACCAGCTTGGTGAAGTCAACCAGAATGCGGTACAGCGCAGTCTGGGCGCAGCGGCGTGCGTGCTCGTCCGCGCAGTACAGGCGGTCCTTGATGACGTCCATATAGAAGTTGGACATATCAATGACGCAGAAGTTGTAGATTGCGTGGTAAGCGCGGGAGAAATCGTAATTATCGTAAGCGGCACGCACATTGGCGGTCAGGCTGTTGCAGCTCTTGAGTGCCCAGCGGTCGATTTCGAACAGCTGATCCTCGGCAACCATATCCGTGGCAGGGTTGAAATCGCCAATGTTGCCCAGCATAAAGCGGGCGGTGTTGCGCATCTTGCGGTATGCTTCGGACAGCTGCTTGAAGATATTCTTGCCTGCGCGCACATCAACGGTGTAATCGCTGGAAGCAACCCACAGACGAACGATGTCAGCGCCGTAATCGCGGATGATTTCGGACGGTTCCACACCGTTGCCGGCAGATTTGTGCATCTGCTTACCCTGCTCATCAACGACCCAGCCATGGCACAGAACGCCTTTGTACGGGGCAACGCCCTGGGTGGCAACGCTGGTCAGCAGGCTGGACTGGAACCAGCCGCGGAACTGGTCGGCGCCTTCCATATACAGGTCAGCGGGCCAGTTCAGTTCGGGACGTTCGCGGCAGACTGCGCTCCAGGTAGAGCCAGAGTCGAACCAGACATCCATGATATCGGGATCCTTTTCCCAGTCAGAAGCGCCGCATTCGCAGACCTCAGTCTTGGGCATGATCTCGTTGGCATCGTACTTATACCAGGCATCGGAGCCTTCCTTGCGGAACAGGTCGCTGACAGCCTTGATGGAAGCATCGGTGATGTGGTACTTGCCGCAGTTCTTGCAGTAGAACACCGGGATGGGCACACCCCACACGCGCTGACGGCTGATGCACCAGTCGCTGCGGTCACGCACCATGCCGTGCATACGGTCATGACCCCAGGCCGGCTGCCACTTGACTTCGTCAATTGCCTTATAGGCTTCCTCGCGGAACTTATCAATGGAGCAGAACCACTGTTCGGTTGCACGGAAGATGATGGGATGGTGGCAGCGCCAGCAATGCGGGTACTGGTGGGTGATGTGCTGCACGCCCATCAGGTGGCCGGACTGCTTGATGTGCTCCAGAATAACTTTGTTGGCAGCCCAGACCTTAAGGCCTGCAAACTCTTTGCCTGCTTCTTCGGTCAGGTAACCGCCATCGTCCACGGGGACAATAACGGGAACCTGCGGGTAGTGGTTGACGCAGACTTCAAAGTCCTCAACACCGTGGCCAGGTGCGGTATGAACGCAGCCGGTGCCGCCTTCCAGGGTAACGTGGTCACCCAGGATAACCAGGCCCTTGCGGTCCAGGAAGGGGTGCTGATACTGCATCAGCTCAAATTCAGAGCCGAGAACACGGGGCTCCAGAACCTCGTAATCCTCGATATGGCAGGCTTTCATGGTGGATTCCACCAGACCGGCAGCCATCAGGTGATATTCATCGCCGATTTTGACGAAGGCATACTCCAGGCTGGGGTTCAGGCAGGTTGCCACGTTGGCGGGCAGGGTCCAGGTGGTGGTGGTCCAGATCACGATCCATGCCTTGTCCAGAGGGATACCGTACTTGGCCAGAACACCGTTGGGGTCATCGGTGAGCTTAAAGCGGACATAGATAGAATCGCACTCGTCCTCGGCATACTCGATTTCGGCTTCTGCCAGAGCAGTACGATCCTCCGGGCACCAGTAAACAGCTTTCATGCCCTTGTAGATATAGCCTTTCTTGGCCATCTCGCCAAAGATCTCCACCTGGCGTGCCTCAAATTCGGGGCGCAGGGTCAGGTAGGGGTTGGCGAAATCGCCCTGAACGCCCAGGCGGGCGAACTGGCTGTTCATCACATCAATATGCTCGGTAGCAAACTCTTTGCAGATCTTGCGCAGTTCCAGCTTGGAAATGCCGGCCTTTTTATCGCCCAGAGAGGACAGAGCCTTCAGCTCAATGGGCAGACCGTGGGTATCATAGCCGGGAACATAGGGAGCACAGTAGCCCGACATGTTCTTTTCACGGATGATGATATCCTTGATGATCTTGTTCAGGGCAGTACCCATATGGATATTACCGTTGGCATACGGAGGGCCATCATGCAGAACAAAGCGCGGCAGATCCGCGTTATGTTCGATCATTTTTTCGTAGACGTGGTTTTTCTCCCAATCCTCCAGCATTTTGGGCTCCTTTTTCGGCAGCCCGGCACGCATTTCAAAGGGGGTAGCCATCTTATGGATGGTATCATTGTAATTCTGCGGCAAAGTTTCCAACTCTCCTCTATTTCCTTATTATAGCTGATATGGCGGCTTGTCCAAAGCGCAGTATACCAGGTTGCCCCGGCAGTTCTGCACCGTTCAGGCAGGTCTTAAAATGCTTGGGGTACGCGCACGCACAAAAGCGGCACCTCAAACATCATAATCAATGTCATCAAATGCGTCAAGCTCCGCTTTGGCAGGGCTCTTGGTTTTGCGGGCATTTTTGCCCGTGCTGCGGGCCGAAGCGCCGCGGCTGCGGGAGCCGGATTTCTTGGCGGGCTTTTCCGGCATATCCCCGCCGTAAAGCCCGGCAACGGATGGCATATCATCGTCCGGCAGGATTGGCTTTGTTTTGGGGGCAAAGGCAAATTCTACCGTATCGATCTTTTCCTCGTCCAGCGACTGGACAGGGGCAGGTGCCGGAGCCGGTTCCGGCTCTTCGGGCTGGGCGGGTTTTTCCGGCTCAGCCTCGTAATATTCCGGTTGCTCATATGCCGGGTAGCTTTCCTCCGGAGCTACGGGCTGCGGAGCCGGGACATTCTCCGGGATTGGCTGGGTGGGTTCCGGTTCCGGCTGCGGGGCCGGGGCAGGCTGTTCTACCGGCTGGGGTGCAGGCTGCTGCGGGACCTCCTGCGGTTCCGGCTGCGGCTGCGCGGCCTGCTGTTCTGCACGGTTGGTGTGATACTCCGGAATTTTGGCAATCATTTCGATGTGCTGGCGGTACAGGTCCATCAGGCGCTTTTTGAACGCATCCGCTTCCTGCTTTATTGTCACAAGCTCCTGCTGGGCCAGCTCCACCTCATCGCGGGCGCGCTGTTCACGATCCTCCGCCTTAATGTTGGCGGCACGGATGATCTCGGCAGCTTTCTGCTTGGCTTCCTTGATGACGTTCTCGCCAAGGCGCTGGGCATTGATCATGGTTGTGCTCAGGGTATCTTCATCGGCACGGTACTGGTCAATGCGCTGGGCCAGTATGACCAGCTTTTTCTGCAGGTCATCATTTTCTGCGGCCAGGCTGTCGATGCTGTCCGCAACCTGTTTGAGGTAATCGTCTACGTCCTCACAACGATAACCGCGCATGGCACGGTCAAAGGTCACGCGGCGCACATCATCCGAAGCAATCATCCAAATTCCTCCTGTTTCGGGTGGCACACACCCGGAATGGTATCCGAAATTTTACCGTTCGGCACGGCTGCCGGGCTGCCCCGGCCCATGGGTTTCACATTCAGGTTTTATGTTCAATACTGATAAAACGTGATAAAGATGCGGTCCTTGCGGCTTTTGCCGCCGATTGCCACCAGACGGTAGCGCCCAACGCCCCGCACGGTGAAGATATCGCCTTCAAACACATCCTCATGGGCGGTGCGCAGCGGAACGTGGTTCACTTCCACCCTGCCGCTTTGGATTGCCTGCGCCGCAATGGAGCGGGAGGTGTGCATCATGGCTGCCAATACGGTATCTGCCCGCAAAGATGGCACCGTTGCATCCTGCGTCTGGCGTTCCGGCCCGCGCAGGACTTCTTCCGGCACGGCATCGCAGCGCTCGACATGCACCGGGCTGCGGCCAGCTTCCGTCAGGTTGGAAGCAATAAAATCCGCCTTATCTTCCAGCACAAAGGCATACACACTGCGGGCATCGGCCGGATCCGGCAGGATATCCCCCAAACAGGCACGATCCAGGCCAAGACCCAGGATTGCCCCCAGATAGTCACGGTGGCCCGGCACGGCGCTGCCGCCCTGCTGCGGCGCTGTGAAATGCAGCACCGCAACTGGCTCTTCCGGCCAGGAATCCGGTGGTTCAATGCAGAGCACTTTGCGTTCCGCATCCGGCCAGCCGCCCTGAAAGCGGGCAAAATCGCAGCCCTCACGGTTGAGCGCGGCCTGCGCAAGGGCCTGTTCGCGATCCGAAAGGAAGCCCGTTGCCCGCGGGATGCCACGCTGCATGGCGGTACGGCAGAGTTCTTCCACCCGGCGCATCAAAAAGCGTTCATCCTCGTTCTGCGGCGGCACAAAGCCGCGGGTCCTTGTATCAGAAGAAGACGCCATTGTTCTCCAGCTCGTCCAGCAGGTCGCCCATAATATCAACGTTATACGGGGTAATGATGAATGTACTGGTTGCTACACGCTTGATCTGGCCGTTATTGGCGTAAGCCACGCCGGACAAAAAGTCGATCAAACGGCGGGAGACTTCTTTGTTGGTGGATTCAAGGTTCAGCACAACGGTGCGCTTTGCGTTCAGCTGGTCTGCAATGGCAGCAGCATCGTCAAAACGTTCCGGCTTGACCAGTACAACCTGCAGCTGGGTGGTAGCGTTGATGTTGACCACCTTGTTGCTGTGCTGCTTAGCAGTTTCCTGCGTGGGGTAGGCTTCTTCCGGGGCTGGCGAACCGCCCTGACCACCGCCAGGGAAGATATCATCCTCTTCGTTATCATCCACATAGGAATCTGCTTCGGGATCCTGGTTGATTCCGAGGACGTTTCTCAAACCATCTATCATGGACATGGCAGTTACTCCTTACGTTTGCTTAGTTGTATAAATTGCACAAAAAAAGCCCCGATCGGCTTTTGTCACAACTATACAGTATTTATTATCTTCCATTTTTGCTTCGTTGTCAATACAAATATAACAGAATGTGGGGCAAAACGCCCGTTTTCTGTCCTTACAGCAGCTTGCCGTCCTGCAGGTTGCTGCCTTCCACGATCACCTCATCGTACAGGCGCAGCTCGTTATCCTCCCCCACTTTGCCGCCTTCCGGTACAAGGATGTAGGTATCGTCCTCATATAAAATGGTAATGCGGCGGAAGCGCTGCAAATCGCCGTATTTGACATATACGCCGCGCTGGCCGTTCACGATATGCAGGGCCCTGCGGTCAATGCGGATGCCCTGGTAGGTGTGCAGGCTGATTTCGGCTTCCTCATAATTCAGGCAGAGCACCTGAGCATTGATGCTGCGGCATTCCAGCGCCACTTTGGCAAGGCCGGTTTCTTCGTCGGTGGTCACATCCACCACGGTGGCAGCCAAAGGCTCTTCCTGTTTGCCCGGAACGCTGATGCTCACGCGGGACAGGCCGTTCAACCGCCCGGCAAGGTCTGCCGAACACACGGCATAAAACCGCCAGGAAAACCCGGTTACAATATGCCCGGCAAGGTCGGCATTGGACGGAGTCTCCCCTGCGTTGATCATCTTTTGCAGATCAGCCGGGCTCATGGCATCCAGCTCCATGGGATCCCGCACCACCGGGGCGGCGCTTTCGGATGAGACAAAATACCCGTTGGTATCCGCTTCGATCGTCTGCAGGCCGTTCAGCTGGGCAGCAATGCCGTCCCGCTCGGCCTGCAGGCTGGCCAGCACCTCGCCAAAGCCCGCCGCCTGGCCGGTGCTGATCTGCAGTTTATTTTGCGCCAGCAAAAAATCTTCCGCAGCATCCTGAATTGCGCCGTAAGATGCCGTGTCGATCTGGTCCAGCAGGTTATACAGCGCCGTGCGCGTCTGGGTGGTCAGAACCGAAAGATCGCTGCCGGAGGAATTTTCCGACTTTGTCAGCAGCAAAATCGCACGATCCAACCGGTCCAGCCGTTCCCGCATTGCTCCCTGGGAATCATCCGTATACTGTTCCGCCAGAATGGTGCCCGCGCTGACGCGCTCACCATCCTGCACCACATATCCCAGGTTGCCGCTGCCAGGCACATCCACTGCCTGGAACACTGCCACGCCTTTCAGCGTGATGTTATCCGACATGGTGTAGGCAATGGCGGTTTCGGTTTTGTAAGTTCGGTGGAAGATCGTGTAAATCTGGATACAGAGATACCCAAGCACCACAACCAGCAGCGCCGTAAACAGGGCAAAAAGAATTTTTATGAATGCTTTGGGCTGGCTTTCATTCTGTTCATGCATTGGGTATCCCCCCTTTGGTTTTATCTTATATATAGCGATATTGTTACTGCATTTCAAGCGTTGTTTTCCGCCAGGAACGCTTCGGTCTGTTCTGCCGCCTGCTGTTCCAGGTTTCCGTCTTCCAGGTAAAGCCACACAGCGTCCGTCTGGCGGCGGAACCAGGTCAGCTGACGCTTGGCATAATTGCGGGAAGCCTGCTTGAGGTGCGCAAGGCAGCTTTCCAGGTCTGCTGTTCCCGCAAAATACGGGAAGAACTCTTTGTAGCCGATGGCCTGCGCCGCGGTGCGGTAGGTATCGCGGTGGTCATACACCAGTTTGGCCTCTTCCAGAATGCCGCTTTGCATCATACGGTCACAGCGGGTATCAATCCGCTGGTAAAGAAGGGTGCGGTCGCGGCAGGTCAGGCAGAGACAGAGTGAACGGTAAGGTTTTTCCGCCGGACGGGCGGCCTCGCGCTCAGCGCTCATCTTGCGGCCGGTGGCACGGTACAGTTCCAAAGCACGGATGACCCGAGGGGTGTTGTTGGGATGCACCTTGGCGGCATAGCCCGGGTCCACCGCGGCAAGTTCTGCATAGAGCGCCTGGGAGCCTTCCGCCTGCAGGCGGGCTTGCAGCTCCTGCCGGATGGCGGGATCCACTTTTTCCGGCGTAAAGCCAATGCCGTTGAGCAGGCTGGTAATGTACAGCCCTGTGCCGCCCACAACCAGCGGCAGCTTGCCCTGTGCCGTCAGCTGGGTGATGGTTTTCCCCGCAAGGGTGGTAAAATCCGCCACGCTGAATGCCTGTTCCGGCGCAAGGAAGCCGACAAGATGGTGCGGCACCCCCTGCATTTCTTCCGGGGTCACTTTGGCAGTGCCAACATCCAGCCCCTGATAGATCTGCATAGAATCCGCACTGATGATCTCGCCGCCAAAGCGTTTGGCCAAGGCGACCGAGAGTGCGGTTTTACCAGTTGCCGTCGGTCCGCCAATGGCAACCACGCGGGGCTTGGCGGCATTATACAAGGCGTCCAAACTGTTTTTCCAGCTCCTTCCGGGTCAGCTTCAGCACGCAGGGGCGGCCATGGGGACAAAACGGCGGCACACTGCCGTCCATAATTTTCTGGGCCAGGGCCAGCATTTCATCGGTGGTGGTCCTGTCCCCCGCTTTAATGGCGGCGCGGCAGGCAATGGAATGCAGTACCCACTCGGTTTTCTCCCGCAGGGCATCGCGGCCGCCGTTCAGCAAATGGTTGGCCAGTTCCAGCACCATATCCCCCACATCGTCCACCGGCACATCCGCGGGAACGGCACGCACCACAACGGTAAAGCCGCCGTAATCATCCACTTCCACACCGCTGTTCTGCAAAAGTTCCTGGTGGGCCAGCAGGGCCTGCTTTTCCTCGGCGGAAAGGTTGACCTGCACGGGGACAAGCAGCATCTGAGACGGCACGCTGCCGTAATCCCTGGCGAGCTGCTCAAACAGGATGCGCTCATGTGCAGCGTGCTTATCAATCAGACAAAGCTCATTGTTGCGCTCGGTGATGATGTAGGTTTTGAATACCTCCCCCACCACGCGCAGCGGCAGGCTGGCGGGTGCCGGGGCAAAGGTCGTCTGCTCCGGCGGGATGTCCGCCTGGGCAGTTGGGTCATTGTGGGTGATGGGCAGTGCGCTCAGGCCGGTGGCAGATTTTTCCTCTTCCGGCAGTTCCGGTGATTCAATATTTTCCAGCTGGGCCGGGGCAGGCTGCTGCGCGAGGGCTGTGGTTACAGCGGGTTCTGCCTTGGGCTGCTGTTCCGGCAGGTCGGGCAGAATGTCCAGCAGGTCCTCCTGTGCCGTGTGCGGCGCGGGGGCGGCAAACTGCGGGGTGCTGGGTGCATTAAATGGTGCCCGCACCGAGTTCAGCTCCATCACTCCGCTGGTACCGGGCAGCGTGCGGGCAGGCACCGGGGCCGTGAGCTTATTCAATGCGCGGTACTCTGCCGCGGAAAGGGTGTTGAAATGCTTTTGCGGCTGCGGCGGCTGGGCCGGTGCAACCGCAGGCCGCTGGGGGTTGGACTGTGCCGGAGCACTGCCGGGCAGCGTTGTCTGCTGCGGGGCGGGCTGGGGATTTTCTTTTGCCACATGGCCCAAATCAAAGCGGCACTCTCCGCTGCCGGGGGCAGCCAAGGCCGCGCGCACCGTGCGGTAGACCGCATCGAACACATCGCTTTCCCGCGCAAAACGAATCTCGGTTTTGGCGGGGTGTACGTTGACGTCCACCAGGTCCGCCGGCATATCAACGCGCAGGATGGCGCCGGGGTATTTGCCCTGCATCAGGGTACCCTTGTAAGCGTTTTCCAGCGCAGCCATCATGGTGCGGTTTTTGACATAGCGGCCATTGACGTAAAAATGCTGCGCACTGCGAGACGCCCGGCAGGCGCGCGGCGGGGTGACAAGGCCGGTCACTTTATAAACGCCGCCATCGCCATCCAGCGGCAGCAGGTCACGGGCAAACTCCCGCCCCAGCACCGCATAGGCAGCGCTGCGCAGCTGGCCGTCACCGGGGGTCATGAACTGCTGCTTGCCGTCCCGCAGAAAGCGGAATGCAATTTCCGGGTGGGACAACGCTTCATGCAGAACGATATCCGCCACAAAAGTTCCCTCACTGACGTCCTTTTTCAGGAACTTCATGCGGGCGGGCGTATTATAGAACAGATCGTTCACCGTTACGGTGGTGCCGCGCGGGCGGGCTCCGGGCTCCATGCCCTGGGGCTCGCCGCCCTCGATGCGATAGCAGCAGGCGTATTCGTCCGCTTCGGTGCGGGTCAGCACCTCTACCCTGGCCACGCTGGCGATGGAAGCAAGCGCTTCGCCGCGGAAGCCAAGGGTGTGGATGTGGCCCAGATCCTCGGCACTGGCAATTTTGCTGGTTGCGTGGCGCACAAAGGCTTTATCGATATACTCTGCCTCAATGCCGCTGCCGTTATCCGCAATTTGCAGCTGTTGAATGCCACCGCGCACGATGGAGAGCGTGATCTGCGTTGCACCGGCGTCGATGGCGTTTTCCAGCAGTTCCTTTGCAACCGAAGCAGGCCGCTCCACCACCTCGCCTGCGGCGATCAGTTCAGCGGTATGCTTATCCAGTACGCGAATTTCTGCCATGGGGTACCTCTTTCTAGGTCAGGGGGTGTTTTTCTGCTTAAAGTTTAGGGCAATACCGCACAATTCCCGCCTAACGGCTCAAGCACCGCTCCGGCGGCTGCGG
>ENA-OPSW01000930-OPSW01000930.1-human-gut-metagenome-genome-assembly--contig:-NODE-930-length-20299-cov-3.114602_pt1 | contig 20299 bp, 17 predicted proteins | sample MGYA00241463_ERZ501918 | MGnify/ENA primary metagenome ERZ501918 (study PRJEB25962, sample SAMEA2042443) | human gut metagenome | biome: human gut; feature: human-associated habitat; material: faeces... | reverse complement strand
GTGGTACAAATGCATGTCCGATTGCCAGACCTGCCAATAATGGAATTGAGTAACAGAACACCGATTTTTTTGTTTTTCTTGCAATTCCAAATGTTTCTTTTTTATAAACAGACATCAATACGGATATTTTACTCATATTCTATCTCCTTAGATTTTTTTATACTCTCCAGAAAATCCACCACTTCATACTCTCCCACTTCTTCCGGAAATGATAGTTTCCGGTCATAGGTCAGGCTGCCAAAAACCTTTGAGAATATGTTAACTCTTCCGGCAAGCTTACCGATGATCCACTCGAATCCCGGAACGAGCCATATACTTCTTCCATAGCTTTCGGCGATTCGTGCTACCATATCTGATGTATTCACATATTGGCTGTTTTGTGGGCAATAGATACCATCTGCATCTCCTCTTATAATCCGATATAAGAACTCGCACAAATTCTCGATGTATATCATGCTTCTCTCATTGCTCGCTCTCGGAAAAACAGGTATCTTGCCCGCCAGCTTCTCCAATGAAGCATAATTTCCGGTACAAGCTTTCCCATAAATCATTGGAGGTCTGATAACTGCTACTTTGAATGTATCACTTCTTTGCTCACATAAGTACCGTTCTGCGGCAAGCTTGCTTTTTCCATAAAAAGTAATCGGTGTACATTCTGTTTCTTCTGTAATCTGTCCCATTGTCATTCCATAAACACTCATCGTACTTAAAAAAACGAACTGACGAACCCGCTCAGCCTTTGCCTTATCCGCAAGTTCTTCTGTCAATTTTGTATTAACTGCATAATAGAGTGCCTCCATTTCCGGCTGTTCTTTCTGATGTACAATTGCAGCCACATGGAGGATTGTATCATATTTTGAAAAATCCATTTTCTTCCATTCTGAATTTCTCACAGAAACAAATGTAACATGCCATCGGTCTTCCAACGGCATGTTTCCATTTTTTTTCTCTATATACTGTTTGAATGAAGTGCCAACATAACTGTTGGTTCCGGTTATCAAAATCTGTTTTCCCATTATTTTCCCTCAAATAACCCAGCATGTCTTTTTATCCGCTGCTACTAGCTATTTATGCATTTCTCCGGTTCCACCTTCCACAACACCTTTGTGTGACAAAACTGCTGTGATCGTTCCAAAAAAGCACTTCAGATCCATTATGAATCCAAATTTTTTCACATACTCACCATCCAGTTTTGCCTTTACATCTATCTCCAACTCATCACGTCCGTTGATCTGCGCCCATCCGGTCAGTCCCGGCATTACATCATTCGCACCATACTTATCCCGTTCCTCGATCAAATCATACTGATTCCACAAAGCTGGCCTTGGTCCAACAATACTCATCTTTCCCATAAGGATATTGATGATCTGCGGCAATTCATCCAGACTGCTTTTTCTTAAAAATTTCCCTACTCTTGTAATATACTGTTCCGGATCAGCCAGCATATGAGTTGGCATATCCTTTGGCGTATCAATTCTCATAGTTCTGAATTTGTAGATCATAAAGTGTGTCTTATGGATTCCAACCCTTTTCTGTTTAAAAAGGATTGGTCCTCTACTATCAATTTTAATCGCAATGCATAAAATCAAAAACAACCAGGATAACAGAATTAATGCCAGAGCAGATAATAAAATGTCAATTACCCTTTTCACTCCCATATAAATTTTCTGTGAAATTGTAAACTGTTTCATCTTTTTGATTCCTTTCATGTATCTGCAATTTATGCAAGCATCAGACAATAAATAGATATACCTGTGCCTATCAGCATTAAAAACGCTATAAGACTCTGATAATTCTCTAATTTCATGCTGCATCTCACTTTTTGGTTTATAAAAATGAGACTCAGTGGAAAGATCAGCGGCAAATAATATCTTGGTGATACTCCGTTAATTACCATCGACCCTACCGGTGTAAAATCCAGGTATAATGCCGTCCAGACCAGACATGCTGTTCCAAATATTAATACTGCATTCCATATTTTCATCATCAATATTTTTCTTTTCATCTGTGCATCATATGTTTTTTCTGTCATTCCAAAATCGGTCACAAATGTAAACAACATCGTAAGCAGTACTACAAAATATCCTATTCCATCATAGATTCCACGGTATGCAAAATTTGCAAGCACTTTGGAACCAATAAAATAAGATGCAAACGTTGTTCCAAGTGATTTCAACAAAACTCCTGTATACGTCAACGGATATCCCAAAATCATAGATAACTGACTTGTCTGGCTCGTATCTCCTCCACGGTAATCTCCTACCTCTGCTCCGCTTGTAACATTACCTATTAACGGCAGTATAAAGGACGCAAACATTAATATTAATAAGACAAAGATTCCTGCTTTAAACAGATTCTTTTGTCTCCTGCTATAAAACTTGTCCTTCGGCATAAGCCAATATAATGCCAAAAATGGAATATAGACCGCCTTTGAAAAGCATCCCACAACCATAGCAAGAATAGATACCATCGTCCGTTTTGTTTGAATTTTTTCTTCACTCAGGTACTCTGTTACAAACAATGCTATGCCCAACATTAAAAGTGCTATCACAAATGCATCATATGTAAATGACGAAAAAAGAAATACCGTTGTCGGCAGCAACCCAACACACATCAATGTACGTTTTCCATACTTGCTGAAACGAATCGCACACGTAACGACAGCTGTACAAAACAGTAAATTAAAAAACTTTCCTAAAAATACTGTTGCTACATAAGACAATCCCAGTGTTCTTCCTAATCCAAGTCCTAATATCTGTGGAAGATAAGCCCTTTGTCCATATCTGAGAAATCTACCTTTTTGTGATGATAATACAACGGTATCATTTGCCTGATTAAGCCATTCTCCTATCCATTGTTCTTCCTCTAACGTGTCCCCTGTTGGTACACGCATTTCTACATTCGACATCACAGCATCACTGTACTCCATATAATTCCATACCCAGGAGTCTGTATATGCTATATTATAATGAATCTGTTCATCCCATGAATCAAATGAATGATGTGCTGATAAGATAATCACCGTTCCTAATGCAACTGATACCATTGCGTACATCCATTCGGGTCTTTTTCCAAAAAAAGTACAATGAGAAACAAATAAGTAACTTAGCAACAATACTGAAAATACAAGCAGAAACTTTGCCCAGGAAAATACCGTGTGATTTACAAATATTATTGAATTTAACTTATCCGCATCTTTGTTTTCCACTGTCAATTTCAGGCTGTCAACTTTCTGATCTACCCAAACTGCAGATTTTCCAAGCAAAAATGATGCAGTATCTTCCAGTTCCATCACTTCTTTTTGTCCATATCCATCATAGAATGTCACTTCCATTCTGGAACTGATGTCCGTTTTGCTTTGATAAATCAAATAGATAGAGCTCACATATCTTCCATCAAATAAAAAATCATACGTTGTCTCTCCATCTTTATTCTCTGCCTTTTGTACTTCGCTCACCTGAAAAGTCTGCTCATATTTTTCGTTTTTAAACGAATTCCACTGTAATAATACCTGTTCTACAAATAAAGATAGGAAAAATATTACAATAATTGCAATAAAATCTCTAAGATATATTTTTTTATTTTTTAGAATTTGTTTTATCTGTTCCATTTTCCTTTTTCCTATCAAGTTGCAAAATAAATCCCATTCCTGCAAGTACAAGAATTAAGATGACTTCCCAAATTTTTTCCATATTATATACCCTGTTTTCTGGTTCTACCGATTCTGAATGGAGTATGTCGGAACCATACGCTGCACCCATTCCCGTATATCATCCGGTTCTTCTACCACATGCTCTTTGATCTCTTCTAACTGTTTTAAAAACTTCTCTTCATCCATCTGAATCGGTTTACCAATATGAATTAATTTGTTGGCTGTTTCCTGCATGCCTTCTTCTTTCATGAGCATCTCTTCATACAGTTTTTCGCCTGGTCTTAATCCTGTAAATACGATCTGGATGTCCTCGTCAGGTTTATGTCCTGAAAGAAGTATCAGGTTTCTTGCAAGATCTACAATCTTAACCGGTTCTCCCATATCCAGAACAAAGATTTCTCCCCCTTTTGCATAGGCTCCTGCCTGTAACACAAGAGATACTGCTTCCGGTATTGTCATAAAATAACGGATAATATCCGGATGCGTAACTGTCACAGGACCTCCTGCCTCCATCTGTTTTTTAAACAGCGGAATAACGCTTCCATTACTTCCTAACACATTCCCGAATCGTACGATCACGTATTCTGTTCTGGAATATTTGCTGAAGGTCTGTACGATCATTTCACACATACGTTTCGATGCACCCATGATATTGGTAGGGTTTACTGCTTTATCCGTAGAGATCAGTACAAATTTCTTTACCCCGTACTTGTCCGCAGCTCTTGCTGTCTTATAAGTACCAAACACATTGTTTTTAATGGCTTCATTCGGGCTGTCTTCCATAAGTGGCACGTGTTTATGGGCTGCCGCATGAAAAACAACATCCGGTCGATAATGCTCCATGACGCTTTCAATTCGACTTGTATTTCGAACAGAACCTATCAGTACTTCCAACTTCAGATTTGGATACTTACGAACCAGCTCCTGCTGAATGTCATAGGCATTGTTCTCATAGATATCAAAAATGATAAGAAGCTTTGGATTGTGGGAAGCGATCTGACGGCATAATTCACTTCCGATGGAGCCGCCGCCTCCCGTAACCAATACTCTTTTATTTCTCACATACTGCCCAACGCTTTCCATATCAATTTCAATAGTATCTCTTCCGAGAAGATCTTCGATGGATACTTCCCGCAGGTTTGACACTCCTACATCGTCATTGATCAGCTGATACATTCCCGGTAATATCTTAAGTTTACAATCTGTAAGATTACAGATTCTTAAGATATCTCTGGTATTTTTTGTTCCTGCCGAAGGAATTGCAAGGATAATTTCTTCTGCATCATACTTCTTTGCTGCTTCCTGAATCTTATCTCTTCCTCCGACAATGCGGATTCCATGAATGTATTTTCCTTTTTTGGAAGGATTATCATCAATCACGCAGACAACCTTCTGATTCAGGTATTTACTGCTTTTTAATTCTTTGATGATCATATTTCCGGCTTCGCCGGCACCGATCACAATGGTGTTACGGCTATGCCTGGTTGATTTCTTCAATCCATTTTCCATGGTATGCAAAATGCGATAAGAAAATCGAGTGATGATCGTTGTGATACTTAACAAAATAAAATAGAAGAAATAATAACTTCTCGGAACCTGCAGATACAACAAACTGAAACCGAAAGCCTGAAAGACCGTTGACAGCATTGTTGCACCAAGAATGGCAAGCATCTCATTTATGCTGGCATAAGACCATACCCTGTTATACAGATTAAGTACTAAAAAAATGACTACTGTTGTGATAACATTGATGACCATATAGCTCTCGACACTGTACATATACTCTGCCGGTACCCAGATATTATCCAATTTAAAACGCAAAATAATTGCCAGATAAGAATCCAGGATCACACTTAAGATATCTACAATAAACAGTGCGATCATCCGACTTCTGGAATTTTGCAATCCCCATGTTTTTTTCATAAGCGACCTCCATTTGTACAACATAATACTGTCACAAAATATTACCGTTCTCTAACCAATCTCCGCTTAGTTATATAACTCATATACATATGCCTTTTCATCCTGATACAATTCCTTTGAATTTTTAAGTCCGGTTAATTTCTGTATCTTTTCTAAGCATTTTTCAGGATCCATGGTTACCTTTTCACCGAGATCATCATATTTTTTATCAAGTATTCGATCCAAATATACAACTAATTTGGAATTTTCTATTGAAACGTCCGGTACTTTTATATCCAGATCTTTGTAATACATTTGATATAAACGTTGGTAATTCTGTAATTCTAACCCTTCGTTAATCATTATATAAGACGTTGTATAAACATACAAGCATGTTGTATCTGCATATTCTTTACTGATTGCAATATTATTTTCTCCTTCCGGATATAAATAACAAGGATCATTTACATAATACGTCAAGCCTCCTATCAGCATCATTGAAATAACCATTGCAATCTGAATCTTTGCTTTATTTTTTATCCATAACTTATAGATAAAATAAAGCAGGTAGCAAAACAGCAGAGACAGAAAAGGAAACAAATTCATGATATACCTGTTCACCTGCCATGGCGAGATTTTTGCTGAAATAACAAATACAAAAGCACAAGTAAGTATTATATCACAGATCAAATATGTTTCTCTTTTTACTTTTACATAAACAGTTTTTGTGTGTTCTTTATTATTCACTGCAATTTCATAGTGATCTGCATGATATTGCAGCTTCATTTCCCACAAAACCTGTGTGATAAGATATGCAAGAATTCCAAGGCAGCAGACAATCAGGAGCAGCATGAAGACACCGCCGAACATCTCTTCACTGACTATAACCCAGAATTTTCTGATTCGTGACGTCCAATCTGAAAAATTATGCATATTCTGAAGTGTTTTCTGGCTATGGCTCACTCCTGTACCTGTCAGATTCTTAAGAATTGCAGGGTATAACGCAACAGCACAAACTCCGCCAACGCCTCCGCTCACTACATATTTTCCGGTCATTTTAAAGTCTTTTCGCATGATCATCCAGATCATCTGAAAGATCACCATAGGAAATGCAAAAATCACAAAATAGTAATGTGTAAATACACCGCCAAAAGTAGCAAGCAAAATACTGATCAAATTTTTCATTTTGATTTTTCTTGATGCCATCATTTCCAAATGTTCATATGCGAAAATGGTACACCACATGGTTAATAACATATACATTCGAATATATGTCACCATATTTACCGCTGCAATACTAAATCCAAAAAACAAAACCGGAAAGAAAGCAAAATATTTATCTTTTTTGATTAATTTTCCTATTTTATACAAAAATATAATTGTTACTGCATAATACAACAAGTTAGGAATGAGACCAAACCATTTACTGAATTGTCCCGGAAAGCATGAACTGATTGCATGCAAAACCATATAAAAAAGAGGTGGATGGGAATCATGGGTCTGATTATAGATAACAGATCCAAATTTGAAGGCTTCTCCCTCATTGACTGTCATATATTCCTTAAACATATCCGGACTGATTTCCGGATTATCTAATGCTCCATCTTCCCAGATCTGTGCGTGGTAATAACTGTTAGAAAGTCCATAGGACCATAACTCATCCACAAAATATCCTTTTTTCATATCACAATAAAAAATCATAAAAATGATCTGTATAAGCAGAACACATATGAATATAATATGACTGCTCTTATCTCTCAAAAACTTTTTCATATTCCTACCTTTCCATTGATGCCTGTATTTTTATTTTTTGACAAATGCTTCTTTGCCCATTTCCGGAGCAGTATCTCCCTTTGTAACAACTTTGATCTCGATTGCTTCTATTCTTTTTGAAAGTCCTTCTGTACCTGCAGGATTACCATTTTTTGTCCATCCGAGCCAGCCATAATCCTGTGCGTGGACACGGTAATACACATCACATGATTCAGAAAGCGTTCCGGTAAGATTAATCTTGATCGCTTCTACTCGTTTTCCTTTTCCGGTGGTTCCGGCAAGGGCTCCGTCTTTTACAGACTTTTGCCAGCCGATATCCTGTACATGGGCACTATATTCCACACTTCCCTCTGCTTTTTGACCTGACAGGGATATTTTGATTGCTTCTACTCGTTTACTTTCCCCGGTAGTTCCGGCAAGAGCCCCGTCTTTTACATTATTCTGCCAGCCAATATCCTGTACATGAGCAGAATAGACGATGGAGGTCCATTTTTTACTGAAGCACTGTTCCGTTGTTCCCGGAGCCTGTGCACCTTTTTTTACAATTTTAATCTGAATGGCTTCTACACGGTAACCATAGCCTTCGGTTCCGGCAGCCTCTCCATTCTTGGCCCATCCCATCCAGCCGAAATTCTGCGCATGGACACGGTAATAGATATCATATCTTTCTTCCATTTCTTCTGTCAGTCTGATTTTTACAGCTTCTAGCCTCTTCTGGCCATTTGCAGTGCCGCTTACTTCACCTTCCTCTTTCCAGCTGTCCCAACCAATATCCTGTATATGTGACATATATTGAATGGTTCCTGCGTAACCTTTATCAGGCAAATTAACTTTGATTCCACCTAAAGCCAAGGACTTTCCTGTTGTACCACTGGTTTCTCCATTTTCAACCGGACTCATCCATCCTTCACCATTGACATACGCAGCATAAGAAACGGTCGGATCCTTCTCCACAAATGCGTTTTCCGTACTTCCGGGAGCATCCATTCCTTTTTTGCCTGCAACGATCTGAATGGCTTCTGCCTGGCAGTCATAACCTTTAGTTCCTGACTCCTCATCATTCTTTGCCCAGCCAAGCCAGCCATAATTGCTTGTATAAACACGATAGTAAATATCGTAATTCTCTGCCTGCGTTCCTTTTAATCTGATTTTTATAGCTTCGGTTCTTTTTGGATCGTCATTTGCTGTCGATTCCTTTCCATCTGCAGCATATTCCTGCCATCCTGCATTTGGCACATAAGTTGAATATTCCACATTTAGGTCTGCAAGATTTGCATTAATCTTTATACTTTGGATTGCTTTCGACAAACCTACTGTACCACTTTGTTCTCCATTTTTCACCTGACCGGTCCAGCCAAGATCCTGCACAAAAGTACTGTAAGAAAGGAGGTCTTTATTCTCAACATCTACATCCTTTTCTTTTTTCAGCAATACGATCTGGATTGCCTGTAAATCCTTCGATTCTCCGGTTGTTCCTGCAATCTCATCTGTTGTGACATAATTCTGCCATCCATCATTTGCCACATGGGCACGATATAGAATCTGATATTCGTCTTTCTTTTCGCCTGTCAAACGAATCTGAACTGCCTGTATTGCTTTGCTCTGCCCGGTTGTTCCTGCCTGTTCACCGTCTGCAACATAATCCTGCCAGCCATCATCCGCCACATGGGCACGATATTCGATACCCAGACCATCAATTCCTGATATCTGCATTTTCATGGCCTGCATTGCGTATCCAAGGCCTACAGTACCTGCCTTTTCACCATTTCCGGTTTCATCTAACCATCCAAGATTTGTTACGTGTGCCGAAACAGATAAGGCATCCTTCACTTCATCCGGTACTGCTACCGGCTCTACCTCTTCCCCTGTATCCGGCTTGTTATTTTCAGGCGGCTTCACATTTGAAGAAGATCCATTTCCTTTCTGAATAAGTGAAATGTAATCTGTACTGGCATATCCATACATATCCTGAAAATTATAGTTACCGGTACTGCTGTCTACTCCGTTTCTTCCCTCTGTAAGGACACCATCGCTCTGAACCCGGTAAAATCCATTCGCTGCTTCACCATTATCCAAAAGTAAAAATGCATACTGTGACTGAGCAGCTGTCTTATACAGCACATCAGAAGAAGTATTGCTTTCTTTTCTGACATTCAGCGTGGTATGTTCACTGTTTATCAAATCCTTTATTCCAATGGAATATTTTCCATAATCCTTTGATCCATTTGTCCTGTCGAGGCTCCACATCAAATTGGCGATCTTCTCACCCCAAAACGGATCGGATGCATAGTGGACGTTAATTCCACTTCCTTTATTACCCAGATAGGCTCCTTTATAGGTTCCACATCCCGGTCTTAAATATTGCTTCGACATATAAGTTTCCGCAAAATCCTTGAGACAGGTAGAGACATCCTTGTAACTATTGGCACTCTCTCCAGGAGAGGTATCTACAGCATTTAAACCGAAAAGATTATTCTTTTCCTTTGCAATACTACTCTTTCCCCCATCCGCTCTCAAGGGCTGCTGTTCCTGCCATCATCAGGGCATTTACACCGTATGTATCCTGATTTTTCACAAACTGTGCACCGCTATCCCACATTTTAGAGTCCGAATCAGTCTTTGCATTGATGATAGAATTCAATTCATCTGCACTATAATTGCTCTGACTGCGAAGCGGCAGATACTGAAAATAATTATAATATGGAGCAGACGGATTCACAGAATGTGAACGGTCACCGTTTTGATAATCTTCCAGCATATTTTCAAAATTATCGTAGGTGTAAAAATAATGTCCGTCATAACTATAATAATCAGTGCCCTCTGCAAGATACTCCGGTGCCGGTCCATTGTCCAGGCAGGCATTGTAATCATTATTCGTTACGTTTCCAACGATATTATGATAGAGTCTTCCGGATGAGACCTGATAACAACTAAGGGATTCAACCTGGGAAATATCTACGACCTGTACTTCATCCGGATCGATTTCTCCGATCACGCCTGAAAGCATAAACCGCACTTTTCCATCGCTGGTTCCAAGATAAGCAGCGTCCGCACCGTACGCACCGCAGGTATATCCCTGGGCGCCGGTTTCTGCTTCTGTGTATTCTGTAACCACAGCACCTTTTGTATTAAAATTGACGATTTGGGCAGAAGAAGATCTTGCCATTCGAATACTTTTGTCTTCTTCAACTAATCCTATTTCCGGTTCTATTTCATACACGTTTCCATATTCGTCTGTTTCTATCAGCTTTTCTTCGACTTTCTGAGGTTCTTCTTCGGCATATACACGAAGCGGCATTTCTGTCATTCCTGTTATCACAGCACCTGCCATAAAAAGTGCAGCCATTTGCTTTGCTTTCTTTCCCATAGTATTCTCCTTACTTATTCATCAGATCCCCCACTGTTTCAGTCTTAGTATAGCACCCACATTCTTAGAGTAGCAACATTTTTATAACTTTCAAGGCAGAGAAACGCTGAAGTTCATGGCAAATCACTTCAGCGTCTCTTCTATTCCTTATGCTTCTTTTTATCCTTCTGTCTTCGGCACAAGTTTAATCTCCAAGGATTCCAGTCTGTATCCCTTGCCTGTAGTCCCGGCTTCTTTTCCATCTTTTACCCAATCCAGCCAGCCAAGTTCTTCAACCTGTGCACGATAATAAATATCGTAATGATCCGCCATCTCACCGGTCAGTTTTATCTTAACCGCTTCCATTTGGAGTTTTTCTCCGACTGTACCGGATATCTCGCCATCTTTTTTCCAGTCCTGCCAGCCAATATTCTGAACATGGGCGCTATAGGTAACCTCTCCCGAATACAATGGCTTATATAAATCCAGTTTCAAAGCCTCCATGCGGAGTCCCTGACCAACGGTTCCGATCGTCTCTCCATTATAGACCTCATCCTGCCAGCCAATATTTTGAACATGGGCACTGTAAACAGCCTGGGTATCAAAGGTTTTTGAGGAAGTTCCTACCGGTGTCAGCCCTTCTCCGTCTTTACGAACCAGAGCAATCTTTATTGCTTCCATCCGATAACCATAGTTAACCGTTCCTGCAATTTCTCCATTCTTCGCCCAGTCAAGCCAGCCAAAGTTCTGGACATGGACGCGGTAATACACATCATATTCCTTTTCTATCTCACCGGTCAGCCAGATTTTTATTGCTTCAATCCTCTTATTCTGTCCGATTGTCCCTGCCATTTCTCCATTTGAAACTTCTAATTGCCATCCAATATCTTCCACATGGGTACTATAATGAATGTCTCCTGAAAATCCACGACCAGACAAACTTATTTGCAAAGCTTCCAGACGCTGGTTTTTCCCGATCGTTCCTGCTGTTTCCTGATTGCAGCAAGTCGGCTGCCAACCGACATTTTGCACATGGGCGGTATATTTAACTGACGGTTTATTCCACTCTTCGTTAAAATGATACGCATCTGCCGTTTCTCCAGGAGCAGCGCTTCCCTTTGGCAAAACAGCAATCTGTACTGCCTCTATCGCATAGCCATACTCTTCTGTTCCGGCTTTCTCTCCATTTTTCGCCCAGCCAAGCCAGCCAAAATTACTGCTATGTACCCGGTAATAAATATCGTAATTCTCTGCATCATCTCCGGTCAGATTAAGTTTAATAGCCTCCAGAGCTCTGCTCTGGCCTTCTGTGCCAAGCATTGCGCCGGTTTGAACTTCATCAGTCCATCCATACCCAGCCACAAGTCCGGTATAACTTACTCCTAGATTTTCGCTGTTTGTCTGGATTTTCAGTGCCTCCAGACGCAGGCTCTTTCCGATTGTTCCAAGGGTATGCCCGTTTTTCTTCCAGTCTGTCCAGCCATCATTTTGAATATTTGCACAATAGCTGATAAGGTCGGTATCACCTACTTCTACAACCGGTGTATTCACATCTGCATCACTTAACAGATTGCCATAGTAAAAGCTGACATCCACATCTGTACTGATTCCATCCACCTGTGCCTTGCTGGTGCACTGCCACATATCATAATTCCCGTTATAATCACATTGATAATTATACTGTGCCACCCAGCGATGCCAGTTGTTATAGACACTGCCTGTCAGATAATTGTTCCACCAATTCAGATTCGCATACACACCCACCTGATATCCTGCATTGCTGATCTTATTGCAAAAGGTTTCAGCAAACTTCTGGATCGTGGCATTTCCAAGGCTGACCTGGCTGTTATCCTCCAGATCATAATACACCGGATATGCCAGATTGTATCCCTTGATCAGTCGCAGTACGTGATCCGCTTCACTTTCGGCTTCCGTTGTATTCTCAGCGTAAGAATAGATATAAACTCCGAAAGGAATTCCTAATCTTGTACACTCAGATACGTTATACTGCCATTTTTTATCATCTTGATAAGAAACATCATTTCCATATCCAACACGGAGAATTGCAAAATCGATATCTGAGTTCTTTACTTTTTCCCAGTCAATATCCTGGTTGTGTTCACTCACGTCGATGACCTTTCCGATTGCCCCCTCAACCGGTTCTCCCTGTGAATTATAGCAAACGCCGTTGATTTTTTTATAGGCATTCGATGTATCACTGATGGCATATGCACTGGCTGACCTCTTTTGGATCGGCTGTCCGTTGGAATATCGGAAACTGTTCTCCACAAATCCGCTCTGATCCCTCAGTCCTGCACTCTCTGCTGTTTCGTCTGAAACAGTTTCTGCTTCATCTGATACATTCTCTGTTTCATTTGCTACATCTTCCGTTTCATTTAGCAGCTCTTCTGTTTCGTTTGATACATCTTCTATTTCATTTGACACATCTTCTGCCAGAACTGCCATTGGCTGACTTCCTATAAAAATTACTGCCATCAGCACTACAAATATTCTATTTATTTTCATTTACTTACTCCGTCATTCTAAACTGTCTGTTCCTAATTGTAAGTATCATAAGCCTTTTTGTAAAAAACCATAATGATCTTTGTTAAAAAAGAAGGCCAGAATTTATTAAACATATCGGTATCTTCTTTGATTCTTCTGTGATCGACGATAAATTCCTTGCTTGTTGCCCCATCATGAATTCGATAATAAATGATAGGTGTATCGCAATAAGCAAAATGTGAATTTTTAATCTCTGCACATTTCAAAAAAGTATCCCAGTCAATACAGAACTTCATCTTGGAAGTAAAGATTGGAAGTCCTACCACACTTTTATTATAGGTAACTCCCGGACAGCAGATGCTGTTTCCCAGAGATAGAATCCTTCTTCTCCACCATTTTGAGGCAGCAAGTTTTTTACATCTCATAGGCTGTCTCAAAAACTTCCGAAGCTTACTGTTTATATCTCGTTTTCCGGCTTTTCCGCCTTTCAGAGGCAGATAATCTGCGATAAAGATCGACATCTTTTCATCCGGAATATGTTTCAAAAGTTCTTCCACATAATGTTCATTATACACATCATCCTGATGCGCAACTGTCACATAATTCGTTTTTGTACATGCAACAGAAAAATTCCAGTCATCACAAATATCGCTCTTTCCTTCCCTTACATAATAGGGAATGTCATATTTTTTTGCCATATTCTCGATAAACTCACAAGGTGTCGACGTACAAACGATAATATTACTTTTTACCTTCTGGTTTACAAGCGATTTGATGCAGCTTTCCAGGTACGGCGATTCCTTGTATGCACACACTGCAAATGTGTGATCTGTATTTTGATATTCCATTCCATTTATCCCTTCTTAGCAAATGTCCAAAATTTATTCATCAAAAAATTAATCGGCGTTGTGATCATAATATTGATAATCGGTGCCACAGCCTGTGATATTCCCAGGATGTTTACCTGTAAATAAAGTAAAAGAGTACTGAGGATGAAGCTGAATCCATAAGAAATATAGGTTTTTACCAGGGATTCTTTTTTATTGCCACTCTCTTTTGCTTCTTCTTTAAATACGAATTTGCTGTTCCAATAATATGCATTCAGCGTTCCTGTCACAAATCCAAGTGCATTCGCGATGAGATAATGCACACCAAAAAATGTAAACAAATAATAAGTTGCCAGTGAAACAACCGTATTACTTACTCCTACCATGCCAAATTTAATAAACTGGACTCCGATTTTATCCCATAATTCTTTTAATTTCCGCATTCTACTTCTACCCTAAGAATTTTTCTACTCTGAAGCGTGGTCTTCCTTTTGCTTCCATATAAATCTTTCCAATATACTCTCCGACAACGCCCAGACCTAATAAGATGAGTCCTCCAAAAAGCCAGATGGAAATAACGATGGTTGCCCAGCCCGAAACTGTGTTTCCTCTGACTGCTCCGATAATAAACCAGATGATCATCAGCGCACTGGCGCATAAGGCTCCTACACCGAGAGTTGTGATCAGACGGATTGGTTTAATACTGAATGAAGTAATTCCATCAATAGCAAAGGCAAGCATTTTTTTCAGCGGATATTTGGATTCTCCGGCAAAACGTTCTTTTCTTGCATATTCTACGGTATCGCTTTTGTATCCGATCAGTGGAACGATTCCACGCAGAAACAGATTTACTTCTTTATATTCAGATAAGGCATCTAATACGGTTTTACTCATCAGTCGATAGTCTGCATGGTTAAATACGATGTCTACTCCCATCGCCTGCATGATCTTGTAAAATCCTTCTGCAGTCGTTTTTTTGAAGAACGTATCCGTTGCACGGGAATTTCTGACTCCATATACAACTTCACAACCTTCTTTGTATTTTTCAACAAATTTGTCTACTACATCGATGTCATCCTGTAGATCCGCATCCATGGTAATCGCCATATCACACAGATCTTTTACTGTCATAAGACCGGCCAGAACTGCGAACTGATGACCTCTGTTGTGTGCCAGCTTGACACCGCCAATTCTCGGATTCTCACTGTGATATTTTTCGATGAGTTCCCATGTTTTGTCTTTTGATCCGTCGTCTACAAAAATAATTCTGCTCTTTTCGGAAACAGCACCAGCTGTAATCATTGTTTCCAGCTTATTGCCCAGTTCTTTTTGCGTTTCCGGAAGAACCGCTTCTTCGTTGTAGCAAGGAACTACTATATATAATACATCACCCATTTATTCTTTTCCTCTTCCTTAATTCTCTGGATATAGCCCTTTTTCTATCAGAGCTTTTACTTCTCTTACGACAAGGTCTTTGTCTTCTTTATAGGTAACCCCAAACCACTTGTCATGGGATTTTAACACTTTTACCGAAACCTGATCTTTTTCCAGAAGATCTCCGATAATGGTCGGAAGCAGATATTCTCCTTTCAGATTGCCTGCTTCTTGTTTGTCAAGGAATTCAGCAAAACCACTCTCTAAAATACCAAAAAATTCTGGTGTAAGTCCCCACATATTCATAGAAACCGGAGTATCCGCATTAATGATTTCTTCCTTTCCATCAGCTAAAACTGCGGCACCTGTTTCTGTTTTCACGATATTGGAGGTTTCCACGATCTTGGTCAGCATCTGGTTCTCATCCACCTTGCAGACTCCTCGTGTCACACCGCCATTCTCACTCAATGTATTCTTAAGAACAAAGCCTACCATGCTGATCTGCATCTTGTCTGACTTTTCTTCTTCCTTCGTCAGTTCACGAAAAGCTTCTACATAAGCTTCTTTTCCATAATAATCATCCGCATTTATTACAAGGAATGGTTCTTTTACTACATCCTTACAGCATAAAATGGCCTGACCGGTTCCCCAAGGTTTCGTTCTTCCGGCAAACTTTTCTTTATATTCTGCCGGTATATCATCCACCTCCTGGAAAGCATACTCGACTTTGATTTTTTTCTCGATACGGTCTCCGATAATTCTACGGAAATCTTCCTCCAAGTCTTTTCTGATAACGAAAACAACTTTATCAAAACCTGCCTGTATTGCATCATAAATAGAATAGTCCATAATGATCTCGCCCTTTGGTCCTACCGGCTCTAACTGCTTAATGCCACCGCCAAATCTGCTTCCAATCCCAGCTGCCATAACAACTAATGTAGCTTTATTCATAATAATTCCTCCATTTGTATATAGCAAAATTTTAACATTTACCTCTGATTATAACACATACAAGGTTCAATTAAAACATTTTTCCTTTTTTTTAAGATTTTTCTCATAAAATGAAAATCCCCGGCACAACTCGTGCCGAGGATAAGTATTCCTGTTATTCAAATCGGAAGGTATCTTTCAAACCTTTCCATAATACATCTTTTTCACTTAAATTCAGTTTGGTTCCATCTGTCAATGCATAACCTTCGCCGCTTGCTGTACCATGATATTCTCCCGTCAGCTCCGGCCATTCGATGCCGATTTCCGGATCATTCCATGCAAGTCCGCCTTCATCTCCCGGATGATAAAAATCTGTACACTTGTAGCAGAATTCTGCCAGGTCAGATAACACCAGGAATCCGTGAGCGAATCCTTCCGGAATATAGAACTGTTTTTTATTTTCTTCTGTCAGTTCTACTCCAAACCATTTCCCATAGGTTTCGGATCCGCTTCTCAAGTCCACAGCGACATCAAAAACGCTTCCTTTTACAACACGGACCAGTTTTCCCTGAGGAAACTGTTTCTGAAAATGCAGACCTCTGAGTACTCCTTTGGTAGAAGAAGACTGATTATCCTGTACAAAGGTCATTGTAAGTCCTGCTTCTTCCATATCTTTCTGATTGTATGTCTCCATAAAATATCCGCGCGCATCACCGTGTACGGTTGGTTCGATCACGCAAAGTCCTTCGATTCCACCCGCATTTTTTTCTACTTTAATCTGTCCCATTTTTTCCGCTCCTTACCTAGAACTCAATTTCTTTCAAATATCTCTTCAAAGCATCCTGCCATGTCGGGAGAGGTACAAAACCATTTTCCACCAGCTTCTTCTTATCTAATCTGCTGTTGAACGGTCGTTTTGCCTTGGAAACTCCGTATTCTTCCGTTGTAACCGGAAGCACTTTCACAGCATCCTCGGCATATTCTGTTCTTCCCATCTCTACGGCCTGTCGGAATATTTCCTTAGTAAAATCATACCAGCTGATATAGCCGCCTTCGTTTGTCACATGATAATAACCATATTTGTCGGTTTCGATCATATCCACCAGCAAACGTGCCAGATCATAGGTATATGTCGGGGTACCGATCTGGTCATTTACAACCTTCAGCGTATCATGAGTCTTCGCTACATTCAGCATCGTTTTAATAAAGTTCTTTCCATTTACTCCAAATACCCATGCAATACGAACGATAAAGTAGCGTTCAAGATTGCTGCTGACCGCCTGCTCACCTTCCAGCTTTGTCTGTCCGTAAACATTCAGGGGCTTATAAGCAGTGCAATCCGGCTGCCATGGTTCTGTTCCCTGTCCGTCAAATACATAGTCTGTGGAAATGTAAACCATCTTGCAGTCAAGCTTTTTGCAAACCTTTGCAATATTTTCTGTCCCTCCGGCATTGATAGCACGAACCTTTCCCATCTTATCCTCATCTTCTGCAAGATCTACCGCAGTCCATGCAGCACAGTGGATCACAACATCCGGTCTGCATTCTGTGAGAACTTTTTCTACTGCTTCTTTATCTGTAATATCTAAAGGAACATATGGCATTGTGGTAACAGCACTTCCGTCCTGCACTCCCGCATATTCCGGTGCAAGATCAGAACCGATGCCCTCATAGCCTCTTTTTTTCAATTCATTCATGACATCATGGCCAAGCTGACCTGCCACACCTGTTACAAATACTTTCATTCGACTATCGCTCCTACTATTCTTATCTGTTGCCATACATTTTTTCATAGTAATTCTGATATTCGCCGGAAATGATTGTCTCCCACCATTCCTTGTTATCTAAGTACCACTGAATGGTCTTTTTGATTCCATCTTCAAATTTGGTTTCCGGAAGCCATCCAAGTTCATTGTGGATCTTAGTCGGATCGATGGCGTAACGCATATCATGTCCTTTACGGTCGGTTACATGTGTGATCAGACTTTCCGGTTTTCCAAGTTCTTTACAGATGATCTTTACGATATCGATATTCTTCATTTCATTATGTCCGCCGACATTGTACACTTCTCCGACACGTCCTTTATGAATAATAAGGTCGATGGCACGGCAATGATCCTCAACATATAACCAGTCACGTACATTTAAGCCTTCTCCATAAACCGGAAGCGGCTTATCAGCTAATGCATTGGCGATCATCAACGGAATCAGTTTTTCCGGGAAATGATATGGGCCATAGTTGTTGGAGCAACGGCTGATGGTTACAGGAAGTCCATAGGTTCTGTGATAAGCAAGAACCAGAAGGTCTGCTCCTGCCTTGGAACTGCTGTACGGAGAGCTTGTGTGGATCGGTGTTTCTTCTGTAAAGAAAAGGTCCGGTCTGTCCAGCGGAAGATCACCATATACTTCATCTGTACTTACCTGATGATATCTCTGGATTCCATATTTACGGCAGGCGTCCATCATAACAGCAGTTCCTTTGATATTAGTATCAAGGAATACTTCCGGGTTCTCAATAGAACGGTCTACATGGGATTCTGCTGCGAAGTTTACAACCATATCCGGATGTTCTTCTTCAAACAATTGATAGATTGCCTCTCTGTCGCAGATATCAATCTTACAGAAACGGAAGTTCGGATTATCCATGACCGGTGCCAAAGTAGATAAGTTTCCTGCATATGTCAGCTTATCTACGCATACAATTCGATAGTCAGGATATTTTTCCAGCATATGAAATACAAAGTTACTTCCTATAAATCCGGCTCCTCCGGTTACAATTATCGTCATTCTTATTTCCTCATCTTTCTTAATACAAATGTTCCTGATATTTTCCATCTAATACATCTTTCAGGTACTGTCCATACTGATTTTTCTTTAAAACTTCATAAACTTCAAGAACTTCTTCCTTTGAAATCCATCCGTTCAGATATGCGATTTCCTCGAGACACGCAATTTTTCTATGCTGATGCTGCTCTACTGTCTTTACAAAATTCGTTGCATCTACCAGTGATTCATGGGTTCCTGTGTCAAGCCAGGTAAATCCCTGTCCAAGAAGTTCCACATTCAAGCTGTTATCTTCCAGATAAATGCGGTTCAGATCTGTGATTTCCAGTTCTCCTCTTGCACTTGGTTTTAAGTTCTTTGCGTATTCAACAACACGGTTATCGTAAAAATAAAGACCTGTTACACAATAATTACTCTTTGGATGTTCCGGCTTCTCTTCAATAGAGACAGCTTTTCCATTCTTATCAAACTCTACAATTCCAAAACGTTCCGGATCATCTACATAATATCCGAAAACGGTTGCCCCTTTTCCTGTTTCTGCATTTTCTACTGCGGCTTTTAATCTCTTCTTCAAGCCATGTCCGGCAAAAATATTATCTCCTAAAACCATTGCCACCGGCTCATCACCAATAAAGTCTGCTCCTATGATAAATGCCTGTGCCAGTCCATCCGGACTTGGCTGTACAGCATACTGAAGATTTACGCCAAACTGGTGTCCATCTCCTAACAGATCCTGAAATCTCGGTGTATCTGCAGGTGTCGAAATAATCAGAATATCTCTGATCCCCGCATTCATAAGCACTGACATTGGATAATAAATCATTGGTTTGTCATAAATCGGAAGTAGCTGTTTCGATGTTACCATAGTTAATGGATAAAGTCTTGTTCCTGATCCACCTGCAAGAATGATTCCTTTCATCTAAAATTCTCCTCTCTGTACACGATCTTGTCTGTATGCAGCAATTTAGTTCTATTATTTACAATTACTATTATAAAAGATGACGTTACGTTACCTTCAAGTATTTTTTTATGATATCCTTAAAGACTCTAGATTAAAGCATATACTTTTTTGGAGATCCTGATTTCAGAAGTCTAGCCTCTTGACCGGATTTATCCTAATATTATTTATCCTGTTCTCAAGATAGAGGCAGACATTTTTGCACTGTTTATTTCCTGCAGACAAAAATGCCTGCTTCTTTTGTCACA